>Ga0105239_10001242_pt1 | contig 34696 bp, 30 predicted proteins | sample KBSC44metaG_FD_92761 | JGI IMG/M metagenome (GOLD analysis project Ga0105239, IMG submission 92761) | Corn rhizosphere microbial communities from Kellogg Biological Station, Michigan, USA - KBS C4-4 metaG | ecosystem: Host-associated > Plants > Roots > Rhizosphere > Soil | place: Michigan, USA... | reverse complement strand
TAGCCATGTACCGGGTCCGCATGGACCGGTACCGCCAGGGCCAGCAGCACGAGCAGGATCGAGCTACGCATTTCGGTGACCTCCGCATCGATGGAACATCCGCGGCCGCCGGATTCCGGCGGCCTCCCGGTCATCCACGCAACAATGCGTCGGGAGAGGCCAGACACCCTCTGCTCCCGGGCATCAGGAGGTTTGCGCGAGATAGCGAGCGACATTCGTCGCCAGGCGTTCTGCCGCGAGACTCGCCTCGAACAGGTGTCCGCGCAGGCTGTGCGTGAAGCCGATGAAATAGAGGCCGGGGCTCGCCGTCGGCTCGCCCGAGGGATTCGCGGGTTCGCCGCCTGCTCCGAGTACCGCGGGCGCTTCGATCAGGGAGTCGAGGCCGCTGGCGAATCCGGTCGCCGCGATGATCGCGTCGAACGGTTCGGATCCGCCGTCCGCGAATACCGCATTCGTCGGCGTCAGACGCTGCAGGGCCGACCGCACCTGCACGATTCCGTCCCTCAGCGCGCGCACGAAGCCGACATCGATGACCGGCACGCGACGGCTCGAATACGGCCACCACGCTGCTGCCGGGTAGCCGTGACGTGTGAGGTCGCCGAGCACGAGGCGTGCCGTGAACTTCGCCAGGGCGTCCGCGATACGTGGCGGCAACCGGCTCAACAGCAGTCCGGTTTTCTGCACCGGTTGCCCGAACGGATCGCGCGGCACGACCGGTGGAGGCGTGCGGATGCTCAGCGCCACGAACGAAGCGCCCTGTCTGGCAAGATCGGTGGCGATTTCGGCACCGCTGTTGCCCGCACCGACGACGAGCACGCGCTTGCCGACGTACGGCGAGGCGTTGCGGTAGTCGACCGAGTGGCGAAACTCGCCGCGATATTCGTCCAGGCCGGCGACCGAAGGCATGCACGGCAACCGGTACTGACCGGTCGCGACCACGACTGCGCGCGCTTGCCATGACCCGGTTGCACTGGCGACCTCCCAACGCATCGGTGCCTGCTCCGCAACACGGATCTTTTCGACCTGCACGTCGGTGACGACTCGCAGGTCGAAGTGGCGCGCATAGTCCTGCAGATACGCGACATAGTCGTCGCGCGCGGGATACATGCCGCCGGCGGGCGGGATCGGTCGACCCGGAAGACCGGAATGCGTGCGCATCGTGTGCAGGTGCAGGCGATCGTAGCGTCGCGCCCAGGTTCCGCCCACCGCGGAGTCGCGTTCGAGCAGCACCGCCTGGATGCCTTCGCGCTGCAAGGTCGCGCCGGCGGCAAGGCCCGCCGCCCCTGCTCCGACGATGACGACATCGGCTTGCGGCATGCGACTTTCTCCGACGCTCGCGGGCGGGACGACAGTATAGACAGGCGCATCGCCCCGGATCGAAGCGCGCAAGGCACGACCCTGCCCTGTGACGCAATAGCCAGTTCCCCGCACGAGGCGGGTCGAGAATCCGCGCACCGTACTGCCGGACCATGCCGATGACCCTGCATCGTGCTCGCCCGTTGTTCGCGCGGATGCCTAGCCACGCTTGGCACGCCCTGCTGGTGTTCGCGTGTTTCGCGCTGGTTGGCGCCGCGCACGCGGAATCGATCTTCCGCTACGGCTTCGAGCCGCTCGCCCCTGCCCCGGTCGTGCAGATCCTGCGCGACGACCGCGTCGCGACCCTCGAAATGGACTACCGCGGCGAGGACGCATGGGGACAGTGGTGGACGATGGATGGCAGCGGCCACGACGATGCCGGCTTCCTCGTCACCTGGTGGCCCGAAGGCACCACGGCCGCGAAGCTCGAACGTGCCCGACCGAACCCATGGCACGACGGCAGTCTCGGCTGCCTGTCGATGGAGAAGGCGTCCGACGCCGCGACGACCGTGCGCTGGCTCGTCACCGGCAACCGTCGCGTGCAGTTGCAACCGCTGCTCAACGCCGCGCCTTACCGCGTTCGCGTCCAGCGCATCGATGCGCTCGGCGAGATCACGAGCCAGGCGAACGAGCTCTCGTTCAATGGCGGCGACGGTACGCGGGTGGACGCGCTGCGCGCATCGATGACGCACTTCGACGACTTCAACCTGCCGCTCGGGCCGGCCGACGAGAAGTTGTGGAACAACGCGACGGTGACCTCGACCGACGCACGCTTCAACCTGTTCTTCATCAACGACCAGTACCACGCGCACACCTTGAATGGCACGCGCGTCGACAACACCGGCGACCGTTCGCAGACCTCGCAGCGCTTCCGCAAGCTCGTGCGCATCGCACCCGGCACGCGCCGGCGCGTCGTGTTCGACATGGACAGCCCGCTCAGCCCGCGCTCGGTCTGGTACCTCGATCTCAACCCGGTATCGACCGACCTCACCGCGCACACCGACTTTTTCGACATGGACGGCACGACCGGCCTGCCCGCCGGCACCCTGCGCCTGCGCGCGCAATTCCAGACCTTCAGCGTGAACATCGTGGGCATGGATGGCGCGTCGCATCAGATCGCGTCCGTCGACATGGAGGCCTCCGGTCGCCAGGCCGTGTCGAACGTGCGACGCAACTTCGAGGCGCGCGTCGGCACCGACGGCATCGAAGTGCTGATCGACGGGCGCAGCGTCATCAATGCGAACTATGCGCCCTATGCGCTGCAGGCAGGCGACTACGAGCCCTTGTGGATCGCGTTCGGCTACAACACGCCGAAGGACGCCGTCCCCTACTATCTCGTGCACTGGGACAACTTCGGCTTCGATGGTCCCGATGTCGCGCCGCTCGAAGTGCACAACTACGTCACCCGCATCGAGGGCACCGACTACCAGAAGGCGAGTCGCGGCAACGGCGAATTCCCGACGTTCATCGTGAAGGTCCCCGACGACCTGCACCCGACGAGCGCCGCGGCGAGCGCGCAGGCATCGCTCGTGCTCACCTACCAGATGGGTGACTACTCGAACTTCACGCTCGTTCCGGGCGACCATGTCACGCTCAACGGCAACGCGAATTTCACCCTGCCAGCACGCGTCAACAACAGCGCGCCGAACGACCCCGACCTGCTCGTCTGGGGCATCCCGTACACGGTGCGCATCCCGCTCGGAACGATCGCGCACAACGGCGCGTCGCCGCTCGTGGTCGGCGACAACGCATTCCAGTTCTTCGCGGAGAACACCGGCATCCTCGATGTGCACGTCGAAGTCGCCTACCCGCCCGGCAGCGCGCCCGCCTACACGCCCCCTGCCGCGATCCACCACTTCCCGCTGCACAGCGAACTGCCGCGACTTGGATTGCCCGCACGCTTCGAACAGATCGGCGACACCCAGGTCGGCGACGACCATCGCATGACCGCGGAACCACGCGCGCGCATCGGCGTCGCCGGCGTGGTCCCGGTCACCTTCGTCGTCGGCAACCACAGCTACGCGAACTGGGCGCCGGAACTGATGGTGTTCCCGGTGCAGAGCACCGAGGTGTGGAGCACCGGCGGCACCGGCGGCATCGCGAGCGTGGAAGTATTCCTGCGTCCGGCTGCCGGCACTCCACCCGGCCAGCGCGTGCTGCTGCTCGATGCCGCGCGCGACGTCCCTGCACCCCAGGGTCGGTACACGCGCTCGTTCGATTCCCGCACGTTCGCCAACGGCGACTACGAGATGTTCGTGCAGGCGACCTCGCCGTCCGGTCTCAAGAGCCACCCGAGCTACGGCGACGAAACCCACGTATGGGACGCGGCACAGCTGTCCGGCGCCTATTACCCGATCCTCGTCCACATCGGAAATTGAACAGGCGGCCATGCGGCGCGCATTCGCTAGACTGCACACCCGCATGCCGCCATGGAAGACCGATGACCGATGATGAATTCGACGCGTTCCTCGCCGACGCGCTCGCCGAACTGGATGCGAAGCAGTCGGCGCTGGCGGCGGCATTCGGTCTGGGCAGTCACGAACGGTTCGAGGCCGACTTCGAACGGGCACGCATCCGGTTCCGCGACGACGGATCGCCGGCAGCGGAAGCGACGATCGTCCCTTTGGCCTCGCATGCGCCTTCGAGCGAGACCCTGGTGTGGTGGCGCACGAACAAGCGCCTCCCCGACGCGGTGCGGGCGCATGGCTACGACCATGCGGCGCTCGCCGCACACACCGGCATGGACGTATTCGCGCAGGACGCGATCGCCTGCGGCGAGGACATGGCCTGGGAAATCACCGCGATGGCATGCAAGCACGCCGGCTTGAAGGGCGCCTACGTCGCTCCCGGCGGCAACGGCAACGTCTACGTCCTGATCGCGGACGTCCGCTCGCTGCGGTGAGATTCAGCGAATGGCGGGGCGTCTTGTCCTGTCGCTGACGTCCGGCGTCGCGCAAGGCGACGCCGGATCCCCGATCAATGCACGCGTGCGCCGGCTGGCGGAAAGTCCATGTTCTGGCCCATCGGATACGTCAGGGTGCCGAGGTCGCTGCTGCGACGGATCAGGAACTGGCTCATCCCCGGCGTCGCGCTTGCGCGCCACACCGCGTAGTCGTCGAGGCCGTCGCCATCGAAATCGCCGGCGGTGGAAACGTCGCCGACGGTTCCCCACAGGACCATTGGCTGCACGACCTGCGTGCCCATGTCGCGTGTCGTGTACTGGCGGTCGCTTCCGACGGTCCTGCGCGTGGTGATGTCGTAGTTGGTATTGCCGACCATATTGCCAGGGATGATGAAATCGCTGTCCAGTCCATGCAGGAACTCGAGCACCATGTCGCCGTCGACGCCACTGAAGATCTGGAAGTGGCCGTCGTGCACGTTGAAGGTCGACTGGATCGCGATGTCCGCAATGCCATCGCCGGTGTAGTCCAGTCCGCCGACCGCGAAATTCCCGTCTTCACCGGTGACATAGTTGCGATCCGGCGCGCCGCTGCTCGGATGGATCAGCGTGTGGGCGGGATTGGTACCCAGGTTGACGTCGCGGAATACTGCCGCGTCGGTGATTCCGTCGCCATCGTAGTCGCCGCACTGCGCCGGGTCGTCGCCGTCCTGGCCGAACACGATCGCGTATGGCTGGCTCGGTCGGCTCGAACGACGGATCGAGAACTTCGCGACGCCTGGCGCACCCGGCGTCCATACCGCGGCGTCGGTGATGCCGTCACCGTCGAAATCACCGTCGACGATGAAATCGGTAGCCGCAGTGCCCAGCGTGAACGTGGACAGGCCGCCCGTGGTGGTTCCGTCGTTGTCCTGCACCAGCCACTGGATGTTGCCCCCGACCGCGCGCGTCAGCGCGAAGCTCGTCCGACCGGTGCCGGTGTAGTCGTACAGCGTGTGTGCGCAGCTGCCGCGGACCGGGGAATCGAATCCGTTCGCGAACAGCTCATCGCTGCTCACGTGCAGCACGGCCGACGTGACACTGCCGGTGTCGCCGTTGAAGTTGTCGGAAATCGCCAGTGTCCAGACGCCGTTCGCGTCTGCCGGCGCCAGGCCATTGAATGCCCTGCCCAGGAATGTCGAGCAGCCGCCATGATTGGTGCCCGCGATCGCAGGCGCCGGCGTCGTCGGCACGCCCGCGGTGGTGGTGCGATAACGACCCGGCGGGATTGCGCTACCGGTTGGAAGCGACGCCGCTACCGCATACCAGTCCCCGTCGGCGTCATCGGTGAATTCGTAGACGCCCGAGAGATTCGAGCTGTCGGCAGCTCCGGTACCCACGGTGCGCGTGGCACCGGTGCGCGCAAAGACGACCAGGTGGGCCGTTCCGCCGGGACTGGTGAGCGTCGCATTGAGGTCGCCGACCCAGGTATGCGTCACTCCCAGCTTCAGGCTTACCTTGGTGATCGGCGCGGTCACGCCCGAGACCGCGAACGATACGACGATACCGCTCGGATTGTTGTCGGGAATCGGCCCGAGGCCACTGCCGTTGAAATCACCGGCCAGCACCACGCTCGATGGAACGAGCGTGAGAAAACCGGCAGCCATCAACCACGCACACGACGTCGATCGCATCCCCAGCATGTCGCTCTCCCCCAGGACAAGGCAACGGGCAACAGCATATACCGCTACCGCCACCGCGCGCGTCAGGAATCAAGTCGCAACGGCCGCGAGCAGGTACACGGCGAGGCATGGCCCATTTCCCTCACGGGCGACGCGCCAACAGCAGCTCCCCCGCCACAGGCTGGCCCGACTCCATGCGCAACACGACCGCGTCGCGCGCGATATCGACAAAGCCGGCTTCGGCAAGTTCGGCGACCACGCGCGCGGGAGCGTGTCGATAGCGACCCGTGACGGGTTGCAGCTCGGTATCGTCCGAGCCGCGCTCGATCGTGAAGGCGAAGCAGCCGGCGGGCGCGACACACGGAAGCGCTGCAGCGAACAATGGCCGCAGGTCGCGCAGGTAGATGAGGACGTCGACCGCGACCACCAATTGCCATTGCGTGGATTGCCGGCGCATGAACTCCACTACTTCGCCGGCGTGCAGATCGCGGTAGACCTCCTTTGCGCGTGCGTGATCCAGCATGCGCGGCGAAAGGTCGACGCCATCGATGCTGCGACCGCTACGCGCGAGCTGTTGCCCCATCAAGCCGGTACCGCAGCCGAGATCGAGTACGGTCGAAGCCGTTTCGGCACCGTGCCGGCGCAGGAAGTCCATCATGCGACGCGGCGTGTCATAGGCGAGACGGACGACCAGCGTGTCCTCGAAGCGATCGGCGAAGTCGTCGAACAGGCGACGGATGTACTCGCTCTCCACGCCCTCGGGAACGCGACCGGTGCTCGCCGCGTGAAAGTGCGCGATCGTCGCATCGGCGGGGTCGATCGCATGCGCACGCTCGAACGCGTCGCGCGCGCCGTCGAGATCGCGCTGCTTCAGCCGCGCGCGCCCGAGCCATGCCCATGCCTGGGCGTCATCGGGATGCGTGTGCACCGCCTGGCCGAGCCACCGCACGGCCGCCTCCGTCTGGTCGGCCTGCAGCAGCGCGACCGCGTGCTCGAACGCGACTTCGTGATCGTGCGGCGCCAGTTGCAGTGCTCGCGCACGGCAGTGCAACGCCGCCTCGGCCTGCCCGAGCGTCGCCTGCACCTGGGCCAGCCCGCGCCAGCCCTCGACGAGCCGGGGATTCGCGCGCACGGCCTGCTCGTAGGCAGGCAATGCTTCGGCGTTGCGTGCGAGGCGACGCAACGCATGCGCGCGATGCAATGCCAGCACGGGATGCGACGGCGCCAATTCGATGCCCGACGTGAATGCCGCGAGCGCTTCCTCCGTGCGGCCGAGGTCGAGCGCTGCAAGGCCGAGCGCGTTCCACACCGAGACCTGCGCCGGCGCCGAAACCGACGCCAGGCGGGCTGCCTCGAATGCGTCATCGAGACGCCCGCAATGACGCAACGCAACCGAAAGGTTCACCGCGATGTCGGCCCGCTCGGGCGACGCGCCTGCAAGCGGCTCGAGCAGCATGGCGGCTTCGGCGTACCGCGCCTGCTGCAGCAACAGTGTCGCGAGCGGCATCGCGGCCTCGTCGTCTCCCTCGCGCAGGCATTCACGATAGCCCGCCTCCGCTTCCGCGACGCGCGATGCGCGATGCAGGTTCATGAACGACTGGAGCCGGGTACTTGGCATGCAGGCAAGGTCGGGACGGCCCATGATGGTAACAGCCGTCGCGCAGGTTCCGATGCATCGGGGACCGGTGCGCCGCGCGCACCGGTCAGCCCGATTCATTTGTGCGACGCGAACTCCGCGAGTGCGACGAGGGTCGCGCGCTCGTCCGCACCGGGTTCTGCTCCGGGTGCATGGACGAGGGTGAACATGCGCGCACCGGATGCGAACAGCACTTCCGCGCGCGGATTGCCCTGGCTGCAATGATGCGAGATGCCGGCCGCCTTGCCGAGCTTCGGCAAGGGCTCGACCGTGCAGCCGTTGTCCTTGAGCAGGCTTTCCACGATCGAGCGGCTGCGCGAGTCCCGCGTGACCGCAACGGTGAGCACCTTGCCGTCCGCCGATGCCACGCAACTGTTCGCACCGGGCACGATCGTCGACACCGTTCCAGGCAGCAGGCGCGCGACCAGTTCCGGATCGAAGAACGGACAGGTCGTTTCCTTCGCCAGTGCCTTCGGATCGGTCGCTGTGCCCAGTGTCGCCGCGACGAGGTTTGCGGCGAAGTCGCGCTGCGCCGGCGTGATCGCGCCCTTGAGGTTGAGGTAACCGGACACGTTGAGTACGCCGCGGTGCCCGTAGAAGAACATCGACGTGTTGTCGATCGCACCGCCATCCTTTTTCGGCTGATACGTGAAGCCTTCCTCGCCGAGTACGGGCATCGGTTCGATCTCGCTCGTCGCCGCCACCGCGGCCTTCATCTCGACCGCTGCGGTTTTCGCGCCGTCGACAGATTCCGCCGCCATGTGGTTGTAGCCGAAATTCACGCTCGTGTCGGCAGCCATGAAGCTGCATTCGGCCGCGCCGCCGGACATGACCCGCCACGGCGCCGCCTCGGAAAAGCCCTTGTCCAGCATGTCGGTGCTGATCGCGGGACATTTCGGCGCGGCGAAAGCCGCGGTACTGGCCAGGCACAGGCATGCGGCGATCACTGACAAGGGCTTCATGGGACTGGCTCCGTTCCGGATTCAAATGGCGCGCACGCATCCTGCGCCGACAGGCGTCGCCTGTCACCGGATGCAACGACGGATCGCGCGATCGAGGGCCAATCGGGGCTGCAGGCGGACGATCGTGCACCGGGGCGCGCTTCTCGGGCACGTTGTCGATTGCATCCGTTCCCGTTCGTCGTCAGGCTGACCACCCACGAAAAGGCGCACCCATGCCCACGGCACGACTCAGACTCTACGCGCATCCTTTTTCGTCGTATTCGCAGAAGGTGCTGATCGCCCTGTACGAGAATGCGATACCGTTCGACTACCGCTCGCTCGAGGACGCCGCCGCGAATGCGGAGTTCGCGGCACTCTGGCCGATGAAGCGTTTTCCGTTGCTGGTCGACGGCGACCACGTCGTGCGCGAAGCGAGCTGCATCATCGAGCATCTCCACGTCCACCATCCCGGCCTGGTGCGCCTGATCCCGGAAAACCCCGACGCCGCGATGGAAGCGCGCTGGATGGACCGCTTCTTCGACAACTACATTTCGACTCCGCAGCAGAAGGTCGTATTCGATCGCCTGCGCCCCGAGCCGGTGCGCGATCCACACGGCGTCGCCGAGGCGCGCACGATGCTCGAGACCGCGTACGCCTGGCTCGATCCGCTCATGGCGACACGCGAATGGGCCGTCGGCGAGACGTTCAGTCTCGCCGACTGCGCCGCTGCCCCATTCCTGTTCTACGCCGACTGGACGCATCCGATCGATGTGCGCTTCGCCAATGTGCGCGCGTACCGCGCGCGTCTGCTCGAGCGTCCGTCGTTCGCGCGCGCGGTCGACGAAGCGCGTCCATATCGATCGTACTTCCCGCTCGGCGCACCGGATCGAGACTAGGAAACGGGGGCGCTCGAAGGCGCCCCGAGGGCTGCGGTTGCCGATCAGGCGCCTGGATCGAAGCCGTCCGCAAAAATGATGTCGCGGAGTTCGTGCGCACCACGGTCGAACGGCGTCACCGGATTGCCGAGCGCGATCGGTCGCACCGTGCCACCGATGTCGACGTGGATCGCTCCCTGGCCTAGCGCGGCCACGTCGGCGCAGGCGTCGACGTTCGGCGAGTCCGCGCGCAAGCGGAAGTCGCCATTGTCGGGATCGACGAAGGCGGGATCGTCCGTCACTGCGTCGTCGATCCCGGCACCCGCGTGCGCGTTCATGCATACGCTCGTGACCTGGTCGCCGGCCGCTGCGTTGTGCACGAGCAGTCCGGGTTGCCAGAAGATGCCGCGATCGAAATACAGGGTGTCGGTGTCCGCGCTTAGCGCCACGCGCACGGCGGGCGACGCACTGACGTTGCGCGCGACGGTACTCGCGCTGACAGTCAGATGGTTGTCGGTCTGGTAGAGCACGAACAGGTTGCCGGTGCCCGCATCGTTGTCGTGCACGAGGCTGTCGATGAGGCGCAGACCGCCACCGGTGACGTAGAACGCCGCTTGCGAGGCGTGCGAGATGTTGCCGGCGACTTCGGTCTGGTCGAGTACCACGCTCGCTTCGGTCACCTGGACCGCGCTCGCACCGGAGGTCGGAGCAGCGGCCACTTCGTTGTCGACGATGCGGCTGCAGGCGCTGCCGCGGGTGCAGGTGTCGCCATCCGCGCCGCGCCGCAATGCGAGGAACGCACCGCCCTCCACGTAGGCGCCGCCGCCGAAGCTGCTCGCCGTGTTGCCGCTCACGGTGATGCCGGCACCGTGAAAGTACGTGCCCGGGCTTTCGAGATAGATGCCGCCACCGCGACCGGCGCTGTTGGCGTGGAAAGTGACCGGCTGGTCGTCGGTGTCGAGATCGATCTCGCTCGCCTGCACTGCATACAACCCACCGCCGAAGAAATCCGCGACATTGCCGATCACGAGCGCGGACAGCAACGGAAAACCCGGCACCTCGAGCGCCGGTCCGGCGGCGTCGAGCGAACAGGCGTTCAACGACAGGCCGCCGCCGAACCCGGCTTCGTTGCCCTGCACGAGCGCGCTGCTGAGTTGCACGCGCGCGTCGGTGCAGGACACGCCGCCGCCGGAGCCGGTCGCGCTGTTGGCGGGTTCGATCCCCGGTTGCGGACTGCCGACGATGCTGTGCACGAGGCGCAGCACCGTTTGCGCCGGCGACGGGCCGACCACCGAAATGCCGCCGCCGTTGACGGCGCTGTTGTCGTTGACCACGGTCTGGTCGAGGCGCACGTCGAGCGGCCCATCCACCTCGATGCCGCTGCGCGTTCCACCGCGGATCTGCAGATGCTCGAGCCGCACCGAACGCGCCGTACCGACCGCCTGCACGCGCAGCACCGGCAGGTTCGCGCCCGGCGCACCTTCGATGATCGTGCGTTCGTTCGATGGCGTGCCCGCGCAATCGGCCCAGCCGCCCTGCAGCGTCACCGATTGATCGGCGATCGCGAGGTTGATGTTCGTGTACGGCTGGTTGCCGGCGATGCGGATCGTCGCGCCTTGCGGTACTGCGCCGAGTGCGACCGCCAGGGTCGAGAAATTGCAGGGCGCACCACCAGCGCCGAGCCAGAAGACCGCACCGGCCTGGGCATGCATGCATGAGAAGGTCGTGGACAGCAGCAGGACGCAGCAAAGTCGTCGAAACATGGCGATCGCCTCCCGGTCAGCCTGGTGAGCCCGGCATTCGTCGCCGATGGCCCGACATGCCGCGGAAAACGCAGCGGCGCGGTCAAAACGACATCACGCCCGCGGATCGGATGGATCCGGGTAGGGAAATTCGCTGCCGACGGCGCTACTGTCTGCCCACGATGGCCAAACCCGGACGCCCACCGTTCGACGACGTGCTGACCCCGGCGGAATGGCGCGTCGCCGAGAGCGTGCGCCACGGCCTGACCAATCCGCAGATTGCACGACGGCATGGCATCAGCGTCGACGCCGTGAAGTACCACGTCGCCAACGCCCTGCAGAAGCTCGGGTTCAGCCAGCGCCGCGAGTTGCGTCAGTGGAACGGCATCCGCAAATCCAGCGCTCTATACGGCAGGGAAACAACCATGAACGACGACCTCCGCATCCAGTCCATCGGCCAGCTCGCGCGCTCGGTCAACGACGTCGCCGCAGCCGAAACGTGGTATCGCGACGTGCTCGGGATGACCCACCTCTACACGTTCGGCGATCTCTGTTTCTTCGACTGCGGTGGCGTACGCCTCATGTTGTCGAAGGACGACGGCGGATCCCCGGCATCCCTGCTCTACTTCCGCGTTACCGACATCCATGGCGCCTGCGCGACGCTGCAGGCGCGCGGCGTCGAATTCATCAACGCCCCGCACATGATCCATCGCCATGCCGACGGCATGGAGGAATGGATGGCGTTCTTCAAGGACAACGAGGGGCGTCCGTTGGCGCTGATGGCGCAGGTTTCCGCCCGGATCGGCGAATGACGACGCGCATGGGGCGTGCCCCGGCGCGCCCGCTCTGACGTCGTGCCCGAGCGACGCCAGGGTGCAGCCTGGCGCACTGTGCCCGAACAGCGCGTAGCATCCGCTCTCCACGATCGCGGGAGTGCGTCATGCCGGAAGCGAACACACCAGTGCCGACGGTCGAAGGCACCGCCCTCGCGCACACGGACAACCAGGGCTTCCGCACGACGCTCGACGTCGCCGGACATGCGCTGGTCGCCGACGAACCGGTCGCAGTCGGTGGTACCGACGAGGGGCCGTCGCCGTACGGATTGTTGTCGGCATCGCTCGCGGCGTGCACGGCGATGACCCTGCATTCCTATGCGAAGATGAAGCGCCTCGCGGTCCGCGGCATCCGTGTCAGCGTGCGCCACGAGAAGGTGCACGAGACCGATTGCGAGAACTGCGAACAGGACGCCGGCGCGAAGGTCGACCGCCTCGAACGCACGATCACGATCGAAGGCGACCTGGCCGACGACGTACGCGCGCGGATGATGCAGATCGCGGACCGTTGCCCCGTGCACCGCACGCTCGCCGCCGGCGTGAGGATCGTGACGCACGCGGGTTGACGACGCCGAACGTCCGGCGAATTGCTACGGTGCACTGCAGCGCGCCGCGCGCCCCGCTTTGCCTATACTTCACGGACTCAGGCGCAGGGGAACGACATGTCGAGAGTTTCGATGCTGACCGCAGGTCTGCTGCTCGCGCTGTGCGCGCAGGCGCAAGCGCAGGATTCACCCGCTGCCTCCGCGGTTTCCGCGTCCACGGTATTGAAGGCTGCCCACCTCTTCGACGGCCGCAGCGGCACGCTGGTGTCGCCCGGCCTCGTCGTGGTCAGGGACCAGCGCATCGTCGCGGTCGGCAAGGACGCCGCGCTACCGGCGGGCGCGAACGTGATCGATCTCGGCGACGCGACCCTCGTGCCCGGCTACATCGACGCGCACACGCACATCACCGGCGACCACGACGACAACTGGGAGAAGGCGTTCTACGAGAACACGCTGCGCTCCGCGCCGGAACAGGCGTTCCATGCCGAGGCCAATGCGCGCAAGACGCTGCGCGCCGGCGTCACCACCGTGCGCGATGTCGGCAGCAGCGACTTCATCGACGTCGCCCTGCGCAACGCGATCAACGACGGCCTCGCCGAAGGTCCGAACATGCTCGTCGTCGGCCACGCGATCGGCTCGACCGGCGGCCATTGCGACGGTCCGCCGGTACCACCCGACCGCATGAAACCGGCCGGCACGATGGAAGGTGTCTGCAACGGTCCCGAATCGTGCCGCCAGGCCGTGCGCGAGCAGATGAAGTACGGCGCCGACTGGATCAAGATCTGTGCTTCCGGCGGCGTGCTCAGCGAATCCGATCCGGTCGACGTGCCGCAACTGACGCCGGCGGAGCTCACCGCGATCATGAGCGAAGCGCATGCGTGGCGGCGCAAGGTCGCCGCGCATTCGCACGGCGACCTCGCCGCGAAGCAGGCGGTCGAAGCCGGCATCGATTCGATCGAACACGGCAGCTTCCTCACACCGGCGACGCTGCAGCTGATGAAGCAGAAAGGCGTCTACCTGGTACCAACGCGCATGACCCAGCTGTGGGTCAACAAGAAAGCGGACACCTACCCGCCGAAGATCGCCGGGAAGGCGCGCGCCGCGTACGCGGCGCATACCGGGATGATGAAGAACGCGTTGAAGATCGGCGTGCCGATCGCTTTCGGCACCGACGCCGCGGTCTACCCGCACGGCATGAACGCGGAGGAATTCGGCGACTACGTCGACGTCGGCATGACCCCGGCGGCCGCGCTCATGACCAGCAGCCAGGGCTCCGCGAAACTGCTCGGCATCGACGCCGATACCGGCACGCTCGAAGCGGGCAAGTACGCGGACATCGTCGCGGTACCCGGCGACGTGCTGAAGAACATCCGCGCGACCGAACATCCGCTGATGGTCATGAAGCATGGCGTGCGCGTGCGCATGGATTGAGCGATATCGTATCCACCCTCCACGACCCTGGAACGCCGCATGAATCTTCCGCGCCATCGCATCCTCCCGCAGCTCGCGCTCGCATTCGTCGTCGCACTGCCGACCGCTTCCGGTACCGTTCTCGCGGCGAGCGTCGACATGAAGACGATCCAGCGCGAAGTCGTCAGTCACCACGATGAGGCCATCAAGCGCCTGCAGGACTGGATCGCCCTGCCCTCGATCGCGGCCGAGAACCGCAATTCGCGCGAAGGCGCCGAATACATGGCCACGCTCGCGCGCGATGCCGGTTTCCAGCAGGTCGATATCATCGAGACCGGGGGCAAGCCCGGCGTATTCGCGACGCTCGACGCCGGCGCCAGGAAGACGGTCGGCCTGTACTTCATGTACGACGTGAAGCAGTACGATCCGGCCGAATGGAGCTCACCGCCGCTCGAAGCGCGGCTGGTCGACAAGCCCGGCTTCGGCAAGGTGATCGTCGGCCGCGGTGCGGTCAACCAGAAGGGGCCGGAGTCCGCATTCCTCGCTGCCCTGCACGCGATCCGCACCGCCGGAAAGAAGATGCCGGTCAATCTCGTGATGGTGGCCGAAGGCGAAGAGGAAATCGGCTCGCCGCACATCGGCCAGCTCGTGCTGCGACCCGAGGTGCAAGCGGCATTGGCGAAGACGATCGGCGTGTTCATGCCGTCCGCGTCGCAGGACGCCGACGGCGGCGTCACCGTCTCGCTCGGCGCCAAGGGCGTGGTCGAACTCGAACTCGTCGCGAGCGGCGAAAAATGGGGCCGCGGACCGGCCAAGGACGTCCATTCCTCGTTGAAGGCGATGGTGGACAGCCCGGCGTGGCGCCTGGTCAAGGCGCTCGGCACGCTCGTCTCCGACGACGGCAACACGATCACGATCGACGGCTATCCGGTCGCGCCGCCGATCAGCGCCGACGAGCGAGCGATGGTCGCCGCCGCCGTGGCCACGCGCGACGAGGGCACCGCGAAGAAGCAGCTCGGCGTGCAGCACTGGATCGACGACCTCGATTGGCAGGCGGCGAACGAACGCCTCGTCTCGCAGCCGACCGTGAACATCGAAGGTCTCGTCGGCGGCTACACCGGTCCCGGTGGCAAGACCGTGCTGCCGCATCGCGCAGTCGCCAAGATCGACATGCGCCTGGTCCCGGGCATGAAGAAGGACGATGCGGTCGCGGCGCTGAAGGCACACCTTGCCAAGCGCGGCTACGGCGACATCGAGGTCAACGTCGGCGGCGGCTACGACCCGACCAGCACTCGCGCCGACGCACGCCTGATCCAGGCACAGATCGCGGTGCTCGCGCGCAATCGCCTGAAGCCGAGCCTGTGGCCGCGCAACGCGGGTTCGTATCCGGGCTTCGTCTTCACCGGCGCGCCGCTCGACCTCGCTTCGGGTCATTTCGGTCTCGGTCACGGCAGCGGTGCACACGCACCCGACGAGTACTACCTGATCGAATCGACGAATCCCAAGATCAGGGGTTACGACGGCGCCGTGATGTCGTTCGTCGAGTACCTGTACGAACTGGCGAAGTAGCGCGGCATGCGCCGCCTGGCGAGCGTACTGTTCGGTGCGTTGCTGCTCGTGATGGGTGCCTGCGCGATCTGGTCCGGCGGCGAGCTGCTGATGGCGATGCGCGATCCCGCGCTCGGCGGGCCGGAACCCGCCGCATCGACCTGGCGCTGGCATCGCGCGTTGACGCCGGCCTACGAGCAATGGGCGCGCCGCAGGCTTGCGGGCAGCGCCGCTGCGCAACTGTCGCTCGACGACATTGCCGGAACGGAATGGCCGCTGTTCGGTTCGGTCTACTACCTGCGCGCGACCGAAAACCTCGATCTTGCCTGGCAGCGATCCCCGGTCGGCGCGCGACCGGCCGAGTATGCGCGCGGCGCGATCGACGCGGCGGCCGGCCTCGTCGCCGATCCATCGCAGGCGCACTGGGTCATGCAGCATTGGGGCGCGAGCGACTACCTGCATCGCGAGAACGTGTTCTATCGCATGCTGCTGATCGACGCGATCGCAACGCAGTGGCGACTGCTGCATTCGACGCCGCATGCCGCTCTGTTGCGCGAACAGGTTGACCAGTTCGCAGCGGAACTGTCGGCATCGCCGAACGGGCTGCTGGCGGACTACCCCACGCAGACCTATCCGGCCGATGTCGCCGCCGCGTGGCACGCGATCCTCCGGGCAGACGAAGTGCTCGGCACCGACCATCGCGAAGCGGCGGCGAAAGCGCTGCGCGGATTCATCGGTTCGATGGCGCCGGACGGCGAACTGCCGCCGTACGCATGGTACGGCGAGCCGGCGGAACCTACCGTCGTGCGCGGAGCGGCGAACGCCTGGCTGCTGCATCAGGCGCCGTTCCTCTGGCCCGACCAGGCGCGCCGGTGGGCTGCAGCCAACGACCGGCGCTTCTGGCAGACGTCGCCATGGATGAGCGGCTATCGCGAATACGACCATGCCGATGCGTCGACGAACGAAGCCGACGTCGATTCCGGACCGATCGTCGCCGGCCTCGGTGCCGCGGCGAGCGCGTTCGGCATCGGTAGCGCACGCAGCCTCGGCGATGCCGCGCGGGCGCGCGTTCTTGCGCTCGAAGGCATCGCGGTCAGCCTGCCGCTGCCGAACGGTCGCTTGCTGATGCCGCGGCTCGCGTCCGATGCAGTCGATGCGCCGCTGCTCGGCGAAGCCGCGATGCTCTACAACCTCACGCAGCCGCCCGCACGCGGATTCGAAACCTCGTCCTTGCAATCCATCGCGATTCCCGGTTTCGTCTGGATCGTGCTCATGCTGCAGGTCGCATTCGGCGTGCTGCTGCTGAGAGGTGGTTTGCGGCGGATCGCCCGTAGCGCGTGAATCGGGGTGCGCGCTGGCGGCATCGGCGCGAACTGCACAGCCGCGGTATGCCTGAACGAGGCTGCGACGAACCATCGGCTGCTATAGGCTAGACTGCGGCGAGTCCATGGCGACGGGGGACGGATGCATTTCGGTCATGCAGTGGCTGCCGCACTGTTCGCCGTAGCGGCGTCCGCCCCGGCCATCGAGGTGGACGTGATCGTGCGCGATTCCGGAGGAAATCCCGCCGGGGATGCCGTCATCAGCGTACGCGGAACCACCGGCACGGGCACCGGCACGCCATCGGTCGCGCAGACGCATGTCATCGACCAACGCAACGAAACCTTCGTGCCCTATGTCGAAGTGTTCAGGCCCGGCGACAGCGTGGTTTTCCGCAACAGCGACCGCACCCGACATCACGTCTACTCGTTCGCACCGGCGAAGTCCTTCGAGTTCGTGATCCCGCCGGGCAACAGCAGTCCGCCTGTCGTGCTCGACCGCGACGGCGAAATCGCGGTCGGCTGCAACATCCACGACCGCATGATCACGCACCTCTACGTGTCGGACGCGCCCTGGGTCGCGAAGTCGGACGCGCAAGGACATGCGACGTTCGCCGACCTGCCGGCCGGCCACTACCAGATGCGCGCGTGGCACCCGCAACTGCGCCCGGGGAAACAGCAACCGGACCGCGCGGTCGATGTCGGCGACGGCACTACGACCGTCACGTTCGAGCTCCCGCTGCTGCCCGATCCGCGCCCGGATGCGGGCGACAGGGAACACACCCGATACTGACGCCATGAGCTTCCGCCTGCGCCTCGCCCTGCTGTTCGTCGCGACGCTGGTCGCGGTGCAGGTGTTCACGGCAGCGCTCGTCTACAGCGTCGCGCGCCGTGCGCTGATTGCCGAGGGCGAACGCCAACTCGGTGTCGGCGCGGCTGCGGTCGCTCGTCAACTCGACGACATCTCGACCCGCGTCGCCGACAACGTGCAGATCCTGTCGCTCGATTTCGCGTTGCGCACCGCGATCGCCCAGAACGACCAGGACACCGTCCTCTCCGCCTTGCGCAACCATGGCCGTCGCATCGGCGCGGAACGGATGCTGCTGATCGGCCTCGACGGCGTGATCCGCTCGGACACCACATCGGCAGCGAAGGGCGCGAGCTTCCCGTTCCCCGACCTCGCCGACGCCGCACTCGATCACCCCGCCGCGGCAGTCGTCGCCATGGGCGGCAAGGCGTACTGGATGGTCGTCGTACCCGTCTATGCGCCGAAGGCCATCGCGCTCATCGCCGCCGGCATCCCGGTCGACGACGCGCTGCTCGCGCGACTGCAGCGACTGTCGGCCCTGCCAAACACGCTGGAACTCGTAACCGACAGCGGCGGTGGACACTGGGTCGGCATCGCGCACGGCGACGGCGCGGCAGCCATCGCGCCCAGGCTCGGGAACCCCGGCTTGCCGTTGCAACCGACACTGGTCGATGCGGATTCACGCGAATACGTCGTGCTCGCGACGCGACTGAAAGAATCCGAACGCAGCGCGCCGGTCGCGGCGGTACTCGGCTACTCGCTCGACGATGCGCTTCGTCCGTATCGTACGGTCGCGATCGCCTGGGCAAGTCTCGTCGCCCTCGGCCTGTTCGTGGGCCTCGTCGGTGCATTGCTGATCGCGCGCGGTGTCGCGCGCCCGATCGAGAAACTCGCGGCCGCCGCGCATCGCATCGCCAGCGGTGACTACGCGGCGGCGGCCACCGCCAACAAGTACGACGAAGTCGGGCAACTGGCCTCCGCGCTCGCTGGCATGACCTTCGCGATCGCCGAGCGCGAGGAACGCATCCGCTACCAGGCCGAGCACGATGCGGTCACTGCCCTGCCCAACCGGCAGGCGGCGGAGACGACCATCCAGCACACGCTCGCATCGCGCCCGTCAGCGGGTGCGTTGCTCATGATCGGCCTGGCACGCCTTCCCGAGATCATCCAGACGATGGGCCATTCGATCAGCGACCGGCTGATGAGCGACGCCGCCACGCGCCTGCGCCCATTCGCCGCACGCGGCATCGTCGCACGCGCCACCGACACGCAGTTCGCGCTGTGGCTCGATGGCGCCGGCAAGGCGGACGCCATCGGCGTCGCATTCCGCGTGCTCGACGTGCTCGGCGTGCCGTACCAGGAATCGGACCTCACGATCGACACGGAACCCGCGATCGGCATCGCCCTTTATCCTGTCCATGGCGACGAGGCGAGCGCGTTGCTGCGGCGCGCCGAAATCGCACTGATCGCCGCGCTCGGTGCCGAGGATCCGGTCGCGGTGTACGACACCGCGACCGACCCGCACCGACCCGAGCGGCTCACGCTGATGACCGACCTGCGCGAGGCGCTCGATCGCGACCAGTTGCGCCTGCACTATCAGCCCAAGCTCCGTCTCGCCGACGAGCGCATCGACGGCGTCGAGGCGCTCGTGCGATGGAACCATGCACAACGCGGCCCGGTGTCGCCCGACACGTTCATCCCGCTTGCGGAAAGGACCGGCAACATCCGGCGCCTGACGCGCTGGGCGCTTGCGACCGCGATCGCGCAGGCACACGACTGGGAGGCACGTGGCCACGCACTGCGCATCGCCGTGAACCTGTCCGCACGCGACCTCGACGACAGCGACTTGCCGATGCGCATCGCCGACCTGCTCTCGCTGCATCGGGTCGCTCCGCGCAATATCGTGCTGGAGCTGACCGAGAGCGCGGTCATGGGCGAACCCGAGACGGCGATCCAGGTACTGCGGCGCCTCGCCGACCTCGGCGTCGACCTCGCCATCGACGATTTCGGCGTCGGCCAGTCCTCGTTCGCCTACCTGCGTCGCCTGCCCGTACGCGAGATCAAGATCGACCGCTTCTTCACGCAGAAGCTCGGCGAGGACGTCGGCGACCGCACCGTGGTCCGCTCGATCGTCGAACTCGGTCATCGCCTCGGCTATCGCGTCACCGCGGAGGGCGTCGAGACGCGCGCAGCGTTCGAATTCCTGCGCGAAGTCGGCTGCGACCACGCGCAGGGCTACTACATCGCGAAGGCGTTGGAACCCGTCACGCTCGAAGCGATGCTCGCGCGCGGCGGCGGCATGGAGCATTTCGGAGCACGTGCGTGAGGAGCGCCGGACCGGCCTGCTTCGCGGTCGCCTGTGCAGCACTCGCGCATGCGGACACCATTCGCGCGATCGACTTCAGCGCCCATGGCTATCTCGACTGCCGCCTCGTCGCGCGCGCCGACGAACGCAGCTTTGCGGATGGCGGCCTCGGCAAGACGCGTTTCGGCGGGGGCGGTACCGACGCGACCTGCGTGCAGGCCGGCATCGCGACGACCGCGATATTCGCGCCGTCGTTGCTCGCGCAGGCGGAACTGCAATACCAGACGACCGATCATGCCACCGTCTCGGTGCTCGAAGCGTACCTGCGTTACCGTCCGGTCTCGACCACGCCGCTGCGCTGGTCGGTCAGGGCTGGCGCGTTCTTCCCGCCGATCTCGCTCGAGAACGAGGCGATCGGCTGGACGAGCCCGTGGACGCTGACGTCGTCGGCGATCAACTCATGGATCGGCGAGGAATTCCGCGCTATCGGCGCGGAGGGACGCGTCGAATGGCGCGGCGACGCGGCGACCATCGAAGGCATCGCCGCACTCGTGCGCAGCAATGATCCCGCCGGCGAGCTGCTCGCGGCGCGCGGCTGGTCGCTGAGCGACATGGTCAGCGGCCTCGGCAGCCGCGTGCGGGAACCCGATGCCTACGCCACCGACAACGGGGCTCCGGTACCGCTGCGTTTCAATCCGTTCCTCGAGAACGACGGTCGCCTCGGCTGGTACGCCGGCGCGACCTGGGATGCGCGAGGCGTCGGCAAACTCGCGATCCTGCGCTACGACAACCGCGCCGATCCGGCCAGCCGCAGCAATGGCGTTTCGCCCGTGTTGAGCTGGAAAACCGATTTCTGGAGCCTCGGCGCGCAAACGCGCGTGGCGGACATCGTCCTGCTGGGCCAGGCAATGACCGGCTCGACCGCGATCGCGCCTTCGCCGTTCTTCGCGACTCATACCGACTTCCGTGCCGCCTATGTGCTCGCCGCCTGGGATCACGGTGCGTGGCGGCCCGCACTGCGCATTGATGCATTCTCGACCGACCAGCTCCCGCGCACGCTCGACAGCCGCGTGCGCGAACACGGCAGCGCGGTCACGTTCGCGCTGAACTGGCGCCCACGCGAGTGGCTGCGCTTCACCGGCGAGGCATTGCGTGTATACAGCCGGCGCAATCAGCGCGAGCAGGAAGGTCTCACGGCAAGCCAGGCCGATACCCAGCTGCAGCTCGGCGTGCGCGTGATCTTCTGACGCAACGGCTGCTGGTCGCGAGGGCCCGCCGCGCCACCCGCGGTCGTCATGACGCGGCGAGCACATGGTCGATCGCCGCACGCACCGCCGCGACCTGCGCATCATTGCATTGCTCCGGCGTCGCACGCGGGCTGTCCGGGTAGACCTCGGTGGTGGTGGTGTACGGCGCGTTGGTGACGCCGGCACACAAGCCGAGTTTCTTCAGCGGATAGCGGATGGTCCCGGGCGCGACGACGGTCGAACCGATGATTTCGCCGTTGCGGTCTGCCGGTGCGATGTGGGTGACCTTCGCGACGGCCTCGATGATCGCCTGCTGGAATCCGGGTTGCGGTTTCTCGCTGTCGTCGACGAGATAGAACCCGTCCGGGATCTCGCCCGGTTCAAACGCGACGCCGTCGCGCGCGGCCAGTGCCGGGCGGAATTCCGACTCGTCGCTGTCGGTGGTCTCGTGCAGGTCGACATGCGCGACGAAGCGATCGCGCAGTGGCGCGACCAGGCGCACGAATGCCGCCGACTCGCCCGCCGGGCTGTCGTCGCGGAACGAGCGGTTCGGATCGATCGTCTGCGGGTTCCAGCGATGAATGCGTTCGTACGCCCACGGACTGATGCACGGCACGACGAGCAGGTTGACGCGACCGGCGTAGTCCGCCGCGTGTCGCTCGACGAACTGCAACGCGCCATGCACGCCGCTGGTCTCGTAGCCATGCACGCCACCGGTGACAAGCACGCATGGGAGGTCGTCGCGCCAATCGCGGCTGCGCAGCGCGAACAGTGGATAGGTATCGGGCGTGTAGTCGAGACGACCGTACTCGACGACATCGAAGCGCTCGCGCAGGCGGTCGATCGCGCCAAGTACGTCGGCGGCGTAGCTGCGCTGGCGGGTCTGCCGCGAAAGCCACGTCGCACGTTCGGCATCGCCCCAGGGCTGGCCGGGCGTGCCGATGGGATAGGTTGCTGATGACGGCATCTGTCTGGAATCCGACGGCTCGAAGGGAAACTGCACTGTAGCATCGCGCCCGCGCTTCCTGCCGCCACCCGGTTTCCGCGCTATCCGGTCGACGGCTGCCGAAGACTCGGCCATCATGGCGCCCCGCACCTCGTCAACCCGCAGCGAGCATCACCATGGACCCGATCGTTGTTCTCGCCCCGCACGTCGCCATCAGCCTGGTCGGCATCGCCAGTGGATTCATGCTGATGCGCGACTTCTTCAGGTCGCGTTTCAGCTCCACCACGATCGCGATCTTCCTCGCGACGACGACGCTGACGAGCCTGACCGGCTATCTCTTCTCGCGTGACCACGTGCTGCCCTCGCACATCGTCGGCGCGATCGCGCTCGTCGTGCTGGTCCCGACCTGGCTGGCCTGGCGACCGTACCGCCTCGCCGGCGGCTGGAAGCGCACTTTCGTGATCGGCGCGACGATCAGCCAATGGTTCAACGTGTTCGTGCTGGTGGCGCAGTTGTTCCTGAAGGTCCCGACCCTGCACGCACTTGCGCCGACCGGAAAGGAACCACCGTTCGGCATCGCGCAAGCACTCGTGCTGCTGCTGTTCGTCGCAGCGGCCGTGGTCGCATGGCGACGCAACGGAGCGCTCGCCGGGCCGCTGACCGGATGAACGCGCACGCCGCACCGCCCACCGCGTTTGTCCGGCGCGTCGCACAGTTGTGTGCGTGTTCGTACGCCGATGCCGAACGCACCATCGTCGACGGTGGCGTGCGCATCGACGGTGCCGTCGTGACCGATCCCGCCCATGCCATCGGCGATGCGCGCATCGACATCGTCGCAGCCGCACGCCCCGACGCAATCGAGCCGGTCACCGTGCTGCTCCACAAGCCCGCCGGCCACACCCTCGCGCAGGCGCGTGCACTATTCACAGCGTCAACGCGCTCACCACTGGATGCGTCCGGTATCGACCTCCAGCCACGCCACTATCGCGATCACATGCTCCCGCTGCCGCTCGACGACGACGCCAGTGGCCTGACCGTGCTGACCCAGGACCCGCGCGTGAAGCGGCATCTCGCCGAAGACGCGCTCGAACAGGAATTCGTCGTCGAGGTCGAGGGCGAACGCTCCGCCTATGTGCTCGGCCAGATCCAACGCGCGCCGCCCCTGCCCGGCGGTACCTCGCCATACCTCGGCAAGGCGCGCGCACCGTTCAAGGTCAGCTGGCAGAGCGAGACGCGCCTGCGCTTCGCGATCAAGGACCCGCAACCTGGCGAACTGCAGCGCCTTTGCGCGCAGGCATCGTTGCGCATCATCGGCTCGCGCCGCCTGCGCATCGGGCGCATCGCCCTGGCGCGGCTGCCGATCGGCGAATGGCGCGCGCTCGCGGACGGTGAGAAATTCTGAGGCGAACCCCGCGCCTTGCGCACCGTTGGGCGGGCAGCGACTTCCATGCCTCACCCAAGTCCGACGATCACCGCGTTGTAGCTCGCGTGCAGCAGGATGCAGGGCAGCAGCGAACGCGTGCGGATGAATACGAGCGCATTCAGCGCGCCCAGGCAAAAGACCATCGGCCACGCGAGTGGCGGATGCAGCACGGCGAAGAATGCGCTGCTCGCAACGACCGCACGTGTCATGCCCCATTGCGGGATCATCGCCCGGAACATGAGACCGCGAAAAATGAACTCTTCGACCCATGGCGCGACGCCGATGGCCATGATCCCGAACGCTTGACGCAGGCCCGGGTACTCGGCGAAGAAACGCATGCCCTGTTCGATGGGCAAGCGCACTTCCGGCCAGGGCAAGGTCTGCAGCATCACCTGGTAGCCGAGGCCCAGCATACCGAGCAAGGTTCCAGCTGCCGCGCCACCGAGACATGCCAGGGCCGTCGAAGGTCTTGCGCCTTCGAGGAAGATGATGTCGCCGAGCGAGACATCCTGCTTGCGATGCCAGCGCCATACGGCCAGGGACACCAGCGCGGCCGCGACGCCATAGCCCATGGCGCGCGCGAACGGCAGCGAGCCCTCGCCTGACGCCAGCAGCAGTGGAATGCTCAGGACCACTCCAAGCTCCATCACGCCGACGCTCGCGATCACGCTGCTCAGGATCGTCGGCGGACGCACCGCAGGCTGCGAATCCGGATCGAACAGATACATGAGGCGCTGGCGAAATCCCTGCCACAGGGCACCCGCGAACACCCAGTTCATCGCGATGGCTGCCATCGCCAGCGACCATTGCCCCATGTAGAGACCAATCGCGAACGTCAGGTTGCCGAGACCCGCAACCCACGTCTGACTCGGTGACAACGGTTCGGATTCACCCGAATGACTCGGAGCGCGGATGAGCGTGACCGCCTTCTCCGCCACGCTCAGGCCAAACAAGGGCCACGCAAGCGCGACCAGCAGGATCTTCCAACCATCGGCTGGCCACATCCACATCAGAACCGCAAGGCATGCCCAGACCATCGCGGTGACGATCGCGAACAGCAGGCGCACCTTCATGCGCAAGGTGTCTTCGATGCTGCGCGGCCAGCTCAGCGTGAGCGCCAGCGCCGGACCCTCGCTCAGCAGGGCGCGCGGCCCGGTCACGTACAGCATGTACGCTCCCAGGCCGACAACGACGCCAGCGAACTTGTTCCAGCTGAGGTCCGCCCCGTGCAGCATGTTGCGAAGGTTCAGGAACTGAATGCCGACCAATAGCAAGGGCGCGCCGATCAACTGCACGAGCGCCCCGCGATCACGCCGCAGCCACAGCCATTCCTTGTGCAGCAAAGGGTCGCCCAGCCAACCGCTCCGCGGTGCGCGGAACGAAGCGCTTGCTATCGCCGCATCCGCAGTGCCGAAACCTCCCTCGAGGCCCCGCGCTGTCGCGAAACGCATGGCGAGGAATGCGGGCAGCGCGAGCAGTGCGCCCAGCAGCGTGGTTGTCGCCATCGCGCGCAGCCATCCCGCGGGCGTGCCTGCATCGATCAACACGCCAGCGCCCGGAACCAGGGCAAGCAGCGGGGCAAGTGCGGCAATGACGGAGCGCGACGCGCCGGGCGCCTGCAACAGCATGACCGGCAGGAACATCGCGACGAATCCGCCACCGGCCATCACCGCGAACCAGGCGGCACGGTTGCGCACGGACGTGCGCAACATGACCACGACCTCGAGCGCCTTGGCCCACACGGCGGCCGCGACGACCAGCGGAATGCCCAAGGGCAATGCGCATGCTCCGACCCAGAACGAGCCGACGTGCCGGCCAACCAGGATCGCGAGCAGGAACGGGCCGAGCAGCAGGAACGGGTTGCTCACGATCGGGGACAAGGCTTCGGCCGTGAACACCGCGCTCTGCGGCACCGGGAAGGCGAGATACCATTCCCACGCCGGATGGCGACGACGCGTTGCCTCCTGTGCAACACCCTCGCCCTGCAGCACGAGCGACAGCCACCAGCACGCGAGCAGTGCGGACAACAGCGCGAGTCCGCGCGCGCCAGGGCTGCCGAATGGTGCTTCCGGTCTCGGCATGAATCCCTTGCTGCCCTCGGCTTCATATCGAGCGGCCAGTTGCGAACGGAGGACGGCGGCGTCGCCACCTGCCCTGCGCTCGCTCGTGATCGCTTCATACGACAAGGCACTGGAGAAGTCCCGACGATGTGTAGCGACGACTTCCGTCGACGCGCCGTTCCCCAGCGCGTCGTCCAGCCCTTTCATGCTTTCGTAAAGCCACGAGGAGACGACGATCCGTCCGTCGGTCGCGAGGTCGAGCTCGGATGCCGTGTTCACGAGGGAGACGAATGCGGTCGCGACAAGCACCTGGAACATCAAGCCACCGAACAACGCGAACGCATACATCGAGCCCGCCGACACGCTCCTGTTGCGCCGCGCCTGCACGCGCATGCGCGCGCGGGCACGGCGACTCGACATGCGCAGCAGCAGGCCGACCATCGACGCCCAACGCATGCTCCCGCTCATTTGCCCAGCATCGCGAGCGCTCTCTGCATGCGCTCTTCCTGGGCAGAGGGCTTCGTCAACTGGAGGAAGACCTGTTCCAGTGAATCCCCTCCCGCGACAGATCCCGCGATCGTCGACAACTCACCGCTCGCGACGAGCTTGCCGCGATGGATGACCGCGACATGCGAGCACAACGCCTCGACCTGGCCGAGCAGGTGCGTGGAGAACACCACCGTCGTACCCGCCGCCTGTTGTTCACGTATCAACTCGAAGAACAGCGCGGTACTTTCCACGTCCAGGCCGTTGGTGGGCTCGTCGAGCACGAGCAGTTTCGGCTGGTGCACAAGGGCGAGCAGCAGGCCCAGCTTCTTCTTCATGCCGCGCGAATAATCGTCGGCGAACTGCCCGAGCGCATCCGTCAGTTGCATGCGTGCGATGAGCGGTCCGAGGCGATGCAATTCCCCTGCGGGATCCAGACCGTGCATGGATGCCGACAGTTCGAGGATCTCGCGGCCAGTAAGATAGCTGTGGAACATCGGCTCGTCGGGCAGATAGCCGAGCACGCGCTTGACCGCGAGTCGATCGTCGAAGGCATCCAGTCCGGCGACGGCTGCCGTTCCGAAGGACGGCTTCAGTATGCCCATGAGGATGCGAAACAGCGTCGTCTTGCCCGCGCCGTTCGGACCCAACAGGCCCCACATCTCGCCGGGAGGAATATGCAGGTCCACGCCGCGCAAGGCGTAGGTGCCACCGAAGTGCTTGGTCAGCTGCTGCAACCGGATCATGTCACGCACCAGCGGATCGATCCCGACAGTTAAGCAAGACGGAGGCTTCGATTGCAATGCGACGACGATTCGCCGACCGATCCTGCTCCAACCATCCGGGATATCGACGGCGACCGAGCGGTGTGCGCATGCGCGGGCGTGTTCCCCCTTTCGGCATATGACCACGCGCCGCATACGGGTCAGTCTTTGCGCAACCATCCGATATGTGGAGCAGACACGCATGAATGAACGCATCCGGTTGCGCGCCATGCGCGGCATCGCCGCCGTGCTGCTGGGTTCCATTGCATCCACCGGCGTCGCAGCCGAGGCGAACACGGCTGCACCGTGCGAAGTCGGCAGCTACGCGATGGCCGACGGCAGCGCGCTCGACATCGCGGCCGCCGAGCCCGGGCAACTGCGCTGGCGGCGGACCGATGGCCGGAGCGGCGCGCTGAAGCCGCAGGGCCACGGGCGCTGGACCAGCACGCTGGGCTGGACCGACAAGCCCGACGGACACCGCGTCGCGATCCGCGATTGCGGTCGCGACGGCCTGCGCTTCGACGCCATCAAGGGCAAGCGCATCGCGCTCGCGCAGACCGATACGCGCTTCGAGGGCAGCGGCGTCGAACTGGCCGGCCGGCTCACGTTGCCGCCCGGCGAAGGCCGCGTGCCGATCGTGGTCCTCGTGCACGGCGCGGAACACACGTCCGCACTCGAACGCTATTCGCTGCAACGCGAGTTCGCGAGCCAGGGCATCGGCGTGTTCGCCTACGACAAGCGCGGCACGGGCACCTCGGGCGGACGCTACACGCAGGACTACCTCACCCTCGCCGTCGATGCGATCCACGCGCTGCACGAAGCACAACGCCTCGCCGGCGCGCGCGCGGGTCGCATCGGGTACCAGGGTGGCAGCCAGGGCGGCTGGGTCGTGCCGCTCGCCGCGCGTATCGAGTCCGTCGATTTCGCGATCATCTGCTTCGGACTCGCGGTATCGCCACTCGACGAGGACCGCGAGGCGATCGCGTCCGACCTGCAACGGGCAGGCTTCGACAGCGAGGCGCAGGCGAAGGCGATGACGATCTCCGATGCGGCCGCCGCCATCGTCGAAAGCGGTTTCACCGAAGGCTACGACCGTCTTGCCGAGGTGAAGGCGAAGTTCGGCAACGAGCCCTGGTTCAAGTCGGTGCGCGGCAACATCTCGGGCTACCTGCTCGAAACGCCGGTCGACACGCTGCGCAAGGATGGCCGCGCACTCGTCGAAGGCATTCCCGTCCGTTACGACCCGATGCCGGTGCTGCACAACCTGTCGGTGCCGCAGTTGTGGATCCTCGGCGGCCAGGACCGCGACGCGCCGCCCGTCGAGACGCTCCACCGCCTCGCGGCGCTGCAGGCGGATGGTCGCCCGATCACGACCGCGCTCTTCCCGAACGCGGAACACGGCATGTACGAGTTCGAGACGAAACCCGACGGCGAACGCCCTTCCACGCGACAGCCGCAGGGCTATCTCGACCTCATGGTGGATTTCATCAAGGACAAACCGCTCGCGGCTGCGTACGGGAATGCGCAGATGGGTGCACACCGCTGACGTCCGGCGCTCATCGGCCGCCGGGCCCGGTCCGCGGTTTCGAGAGGGCACCCGTTTTTCCACGCAGGCGTCGTATTGGCGGGTAGGCCTTCACGGAGAACCCTGCCATGCCCGTCCGCAACCACCGTCGCAAGCCGGCGCGAGACCTCACGAGCCTGTGCGCGACCCTGCTCCTGCCGATCGCAGGCATCGCACACGCGCACGTGTTCTGCGCCACCACGTCAGCACAGTTGCAACAGGCGCTGACCGCGTCGTCCGACGGCGGCATGTACAACGGCGAGGACAATGAAATCGACCTCGCCGCCGGCACCTATCTGACCGGCAACGGCGCGTTCCACTACAGCTCGACCGCCGCGACCGGCAAGATCACGGTGAAGGGAGGGTTCGATGCGAGCTGCGCCAACCCGCGCCCGAATGCCGCGCGGGCCAAGCTCGACGGCAACAGCCAGACGCCCGTGCTCGCGATCGACAACGCGAACGCGGCGATCGAGGTGTCCGAACTCACCGTGCAGAATGGCGAATCCACCTCGAACGGCGCCGGCCTCGCGCTCAATGGCGGCGCCGGCATCGCGGTGCTGTTCACGATCATCAGGAACAATCACACGACCCGGCTCGGCGGCGGCTTCGCGATCCACGCCGGCGGCCTCGGCACGACCGACTACGTCTTCGTCGAGACGAACCTCGTCGTGCACAACAGCGCCGACCAGGACTTCGGTGCCGGCTTCGTCACGAGCGACGCCGCCAATGTCGCGGTGACGCACGACACCGTCTACGACAACACGACGCTCGGCATGGGCGATTCGACCGGTACCGGCGGGCTGTTCCTCAGCGCCGAGTTCGGCTATCTCACCAACAACATCTTCCGCGCCAATACGCTCTATGGGTTCTATCTCGACGCCGCCGACCTGTTCGTCACGGCGAGCTGGAATGCGTACGGCACCAGCGGCGGCAAGCCGCCGGCATCGGGCAGCATCGGCAACACGACGGCCGCGCCGAATTTCGTCGACGCCGCCGGCGACGATTTCCACCTCGCCGCGAACTCGCCGCTGCTGGCGTATTCGCCATCGCCGCTGGGCCGCTATCTCGACCTGCAGGGGCACAGCCTGCCAACGGGCGGCAAGCGCGACGTCGGCGCCTACGAGGAAACGATATTCGCCGACGCGTTCGACGGCAGCTGAAACTACTGGATGATGTGAGGCACGAAATGCGAGCTGTCGCGCGTGATCGGCGTGTTGTCGTCACGCATGCCGATGCCGCTCGCGCGATCGCCCACGACCCAACTGCCGACGAGCGCATAACGACCATCGAATTGCGGCAAGGGATGGAACTGCTGGCGCACGAACGGGCCATCGCGGTACGGACCATCGGTCTGCTCGCGCGCGCCCGATGCGTGACGCAATTCGATGTTCGCACCTTCGCGTGACAGCAGCGGCTTGCGCACCCAGCCCGCGGGCAAGGGCGCACCCTCGTCGAAGAAGGCGGGCAGCAGGTTCGGATGATCGCGATGCTTTTCCCACAGCAGGGGCAGGATTCCCTTGTTGCTGAGTATCGCTTTCCATGGTGGTTCGATCAGCAGGCAGCGGGAGGTCGGCAACGCCTTGCCGAACGCCTCGCCGAACATGAATTCCAGCGGATAGAGCTTGAACAGCGTTTCGATCGGGCGGTCGTCGAGATCGGTGTAGCGCCCGTCTGCGGCGAGGCCGATGTCCTCGATCGCGATGCGTCGGGTCGCGAGCCCCACCTGCTGCGCGCAGTCGTCGAGATACGCGATCGTGCCCTGGTCCTCTGCCGAGTCGCGCACCGCGGAAAGATGGAGCGGGCCTGATATGCGGCGCGCGAGCGCCGCGAACGCCTCGATCAGGTTCTCCTGGATCAGGTTGTACTGGTCGGTACCCTCGGCGAGCATGCCGCGCTCGATCTGCTGTTCCAGCCAGATCCACTGGAAGAACGCCGCTTCGTACAGCGCGGTCGGCGTGTCGTAGTTGAACTCGAGCAGTTTCGCCGGGCCGCGGCCGTCGTAGGAGAAATCCATGCGACCGTACAGGTGCGGCGACGCCGCGCGCCAGGAATCGGCAATCCAGTCGCGATACGCTTCGGGAATCGCGAGGCGCTGCATTGCCTCTTCGCTGGCGACGACATCGGCGACGAGGTCGAGCGCCATCGCGTGCAGTTCGGCAGTCGGTGCTTCGATGTCGTCTTCGACCTGCTGCAGCGTGAACGCGTAGCACGCGCTCTCGTCCCAGTACGATGCGCCGTCGATCGTATGGAACCGGAAACCGAATCGCTCGGCGGTCGCGCGCCAGTCCGGGCGTTCGCGCATGGCGATCCTGCGCATCAGCCGCCGCGACCGAAATGTTCGGAGCTGCTCGAACCGAAGCCGGAGCGTGACACGGTCACCGCACGATTCGGCGCGACGTCGACCGCGCGCGATCCATTCCGAGACCACTCGTTGTAGCGCCCATCCGGTGTGCGATAGACCGGATTCGCTCCCATGTAGGTCGGCGCACGCCCGCCGTGCAGCAACTGCGACAGCATGAAACCCGTGAGCAACGGCATCCACATGCCGTGCTGCTGCGCGTGCTCGACGCAGTTGTCACCGTATTGCCGGATGCACTCGGCGCGACTGCCGAAGCGCGGCGATTCGCTTGCGTGCGCCTGTGCGGCGGCCTGCATCGCCTTGTTGCAGACCTCGTCGCTGTTGCCGTCGCTCTTGCACGCCTCGACGCTGGTGTAGAAACCCTGGCGCAACTTTTCCTCCTCGCCGCAACCGACGAGCAGGAATGGCACCTGGGCCATCGCGATCAAGGCGAGCTGGCGGGAACGTTTCATCGCGGCATCACCAGGTCATGCAGGCGGCGTCGAGGATACCGACGCCGATGGAAAGCACCGCAACCAGGATTGCCGGCGCGCGTTCATCGCGAGCGATGCGTTGTGGCAGGTCCAGCAGCACCAGCTTCGTCGCGAAGAACACGAGCAACTGCACGACGAGCGCGATGGCTCCCCAAATCGCGCAGTCGGGCAGGCTCACCGAATGCGCGATCGCGGATGACAGCGGCAACACGAATCCGAGGAATGCACCGCCGAACGAGATGGCCGCCGCGGGCTTGTTGTCGCGGATCAGTGCGATCTCCCTGTGCGGCGTGATCCACAGGTACACGAAAACGAAAACCGCAGTGAAGACGATAGCGAGTGCGAAGTACGCGAGAAAGTCCGGCACGGTTGCCAATGAAGGCATGACGTCGGAGGGCATGTGGCGCTGTCCCTGTGGCTATGCGGCGTGATCGAAGCGTACCGCAATTGCAGCCCGAGGCGCTCGCTCGGTGACAAGCCGGAAGTCAATGTCTGCGCGATGACAACCATCACTTGTTGGCGCGCGGGCGCCGCCCATACTGACGGCATGAATACGACGACGACGCGCATGCCGTCCTTCGGCATCGACGCACCACTGCTGGTGGCGGGTTTCGCACTGCTCGGCCCGACCCTGTTCGCGCTGGGCACCTGGCTCGGACGCCATCCCGGCCTTTCGCCAAGCATTGTTTTCTCGTTGCAGTCGACCGGAGCGTCCATGCTCGGCTCCGCGCTGCTGATGCTGGCGAGCAGCATCCTCGGAAAACCATACGTCGCGCGCCACCTGGTCCACTCGCTGCGCTTGCGCGGCGACGAGCACGTACTCGATGTCGGCTGCGGTCGTGGCCTCCTGCTGCTCGAGACCGCACGCCAGCTGCCGCGCGGCCACGCTTTCGGCATCGACTTGTGGAACACACGCGACCAGTCCGGCAACGCGCGCGAGGCGACATTGACGAACGCACGGATCGCGGGCGTGGCGGATCGCGTGACGGTCGAGAGCGGCGACATGCGCCAACTCCCCTATGCGGATGCACGATTCGATGCGATCGAATCGAGCCTCGCCATCCACAACCTGCCCTCGGCAGCAGACCGCGAGCGCGCCGTGTGCGAAATCGCACGCGCACTCAAGCCCGGCGGCCGCGTCGCATTGCTCGATTTCCGCCACACCGGTGACTATGCGCGGACCTTGCGCGCGCGTGGCCTGGTGGACGTGACCCGATCGTGGCCGAACCTGTTCATGTTTCCGCCGGTGCGCATTGTGCGCGGCCGCAAACCTGACCACGAAGCGACGACGCCCGGCGACTCCGACTCGCCGGGCTTGTCTCACGCGTGAACGGAAATCAGTGCGACGCCGGCTTGTAGGCGCCGCCGATCGTGCGCGCCGCGATGTTGATGCGGTTCCAGCTGTTGATCGTGACGACCAGCAGCGTCAAGTCGACCAGCGCGGCTTCGTCGAACACCTGCTGTGCCTTCTCGTAAAGCGCATCGGACACCGGCTCCGGGGATGCGAGCGCCGTCAGCTCCTCGGCGAAGGCGAACGCGATGCGCTCGCGCTCGCTGTAGAGCTTCGTCTCGCGCCACGCCGGCAACAGGTACAGGCGCTGCTCGGTCTCGCCTGCGGCGCGAGCGTCCTTGCTGTGCATGTCCAGGCAGAACGCGCAGCCGTTGATCTGCGAGACGCGCATGAGGACGAGGTGTATCAGGGCCGGTTCCAGGCGTCCGGCGTCGTGGATGCTGCGACCGAGGTCGACCAGCGGCTGCATGGCGGCATAGTGGCGCTGGATGGGAAAGCGGGTCATGGCGTGCTCCTTGTCGATGAGGGCGGCCGGAATCGGCCGGTTCAATGCAAGGACGTGGAAGCGGTCGATTTCGTGACCGCCTGGATGCGGGCGAGCTTGCCCGGGTGACGCAGCGAATGGATCGCGGTGATGCGGTCGCCGTCGCATTCGATCCACATCGCGGTCGCAAGCGTGTCGCCGTCGAGCATGAACAGCGCAGGCGCACCGTTGAGCGTCGCGAACTCGTAGCGCACGCCGGCAACGTTGCGCGCGATCTGCTGATACAGCCGCGCGAGGCGCTCGGCGCCGTGCAGCGGGTGCAGGGTCGCGCTCGCCAGGCCACCACCGTCGCTGACGTGGACCGCATCCTCGGCGAACAGCGCGCGCAATACGTCGAGCCGCGGCTCCGCCATCGCGGCGACGAAACGCTGCAGCAGGCGCCGCTGCGCGGCCTCGTCCACATGGAAGCGCGGCCTTCCCTCGCGCAGGCGCGATTTCGCGCGGTGCACACGCTGGCGGGAAGCCTCCTGCGTGATCCCGAGAATCGTCGCCGTCTCCGCATGGTCGTAGTCGAACACTTCATGCAGCAGGAACGCCGCGCGTTCCTCCGGGTTCAAGCGTTCGAGCAGGAGCAGGAACGACAGTGTCAGCGATTCGCCGCGCTCGAACTCGGCATCCGGCTGCTCGTCCTGCGGCATCAGCGGTTCCGGCAGCCATGGCCCCGGATAGTGCTCACGCTCGGCCTTGGCGCGGCGCAGCCGATCAAGCGCCAGGCGCGTCGTCACCGTGACCAGCCACGCCTCCGGATCGTCGAGCGCCGTAACGTCCTGGGCATGCAGGCGCAGCCAGGCGTCGTGCAGCACGTCCTCGGCATCGGTCGGCGTGCCGAGCATGCGATAGGCCAGGCCGAACAGGCGCGGGCGGTGCTCCTCGAACAGGGCGGTGTCGGGACTCATCGGCGAATTCTCCGTCAGATACGACCAGGACGCATGACCGCAAGCAAACGTGACGGCCGCGCGCGACCTGGCGAACTCCGCTAGCCTAAGGGGCGTCCGTCGGGAGGGGGTGCCATGTCCGAACGCTTCGTGAAGATCGCCGTCGTCTATCTCGTGCTCGGCGCCTGCCTGGGCCTGTACATGGGCCTGTCGCAGAACTTCGTCCTCATGCCGGTCCACGCGCACGTGCTGCTCGCCGGGTGGCTCACGCTCGCGATGGCGGGTGTTCTCTACCGTCTGTTCCCGGCGGCCGCCGGCACCCGCCTCGCGCACGCGCATTTCTGGCTGCACAATCTCGGCCTGCCGGTCTTCATGGTCGGCCTCGGCCTCATGCTCACCGGCCAGACCACGCTGACGCCCGTCGTCGGTACCGGCGCCGTCGCGTTTCTCGCGGGACTGTTCTGCTTCGCGATCAATCTGTGGCGGCGCATCTAGCCGGTGCGCCAGGCACCGCTGACGAATGCGAACGCCCCGGGACCGGGGCGTTCGCTTCTGCGGACGTTCCGCCCGCCTACTGCAATCCGTTCCTGACCGCGGCGGCCAACGTGCCTTGCGCATCGTCGCCGCTGAACTCCCAGAAGAACGCGCCGCCGAGGCCTTGAGTCTTCACGTAGTTCATCTTGGTCTGGATCATCGCGGGCGTGTCGTAGCTCCAGAACGTGCCGCCGTTGTACGCCCACGTCGCCATCGCGGCATTGTCGGTGTAGATCGGGTAGTTGAGGTTCT
>Ga0105239_10001241_pt1 | contig 34752 bp, 50 predicted proteins | sample KBSC44metaG_FD_92761 | JGI IMG/M metagenome (GOLD analysis project Ga0105239, IMG submission 92761) | Corn rhizosphere microbial communities from Kellogg Biological Station, Michigan, USA - KBS C4-4 metaG | ecosystem: Host-associated > Plants > Roots > Rhizosphere > Soil | place: Michigan, USA... | reverse complement strand
GTATTTCCTGATTGAGCATATCTCTCAGCTATATCATCTAAATGACTACTTAAAATATTTGCTTCTTTTAAAGTAGGATATTTAATAGAGGAAACAATAGGTTTTCCTTCTACATCTAATATTTTTCCAGTTATTTCTTTTGTCGGCTCTTCATATCTTTGTAATCTATTTAATAAAGATTTAACTTCCGGTTCAGTTTTTAATATATTGGTTTCTTGAATGGCGCCTGAATAATTTTTTGCCAAATTAGAAAATTGAGGTAATTCTAATTTTAGTCCTATATTTTGAGATATTTTATCTGGTTCATTATAAAGTTGAGTTTTTAAATTTCGATGAAATTTATTTGCTGCAACTAAAGTATCGTGTAATTGTCCTTCAACATCAGCCGGAGAATGCTTACCCAACAAATTAGCCATAATACCTTGGCCTTTATCTATGATTTGTCTACCTGTTCTTTGCATTGCTTCATTTGCACCAGAAAATGGTACTTTAGCTATCACATTTTCATAAGTATGTTTTAAAAATGGTGATTGCAATACATCACCTAATGGTGTTTCTGTACCTTGTGTTACATTTAATGCATTGATTAATTCCTGCTTGGATTGATTGCCTCGAAATAAATTTGCAGGATGCAATGCACTTAATGCTTTTCCACCTAATTTAAATGCACCTGGCGCCAAAGCACCAACTGCTCCACCTACAATAGGATGCTCAGGGGATGACATTGCGCCAAAAATTCCTTGAGGTGCAATTTTAGCTAAGGCATTTACAGCTTTAGGAAGCATTGTAGCACCTGACATGATTGCTGGAACTTCAGGAGCAAGCATTGATCCTAAAACCCCTCCCGTTTGAATTGCTCCCATTCCTAATTGTCTTGGGTCATTTATTCCAGGTATTAGTTGGGATAAAGTTTTATCTTGATCATTATTTTTTATCAAAGGAAAAACATTACTTTGATTTCTTCGACTAAGTTCATTTTCAAGTTCAGATCTTCTATCTAGTTCTTGTTGTAATTCTTGTTCTCTTGAATTAGCCATATTATTTTTTCCTTATCTTTGCTAATTCTTCATTAATTTCTTCGGTAGTCATTTCATGCACTGGTTTTAATTTTAATTTCTTTTCTTTTTCTTCTTTTTTTCTCGGGACTTGATAAACTTTTTCAGCATTTTTAAAAGCATCTTTTAATACTTGATCAGCTAATTCTTGAGATTTTAAATAAACTTTTGGACTAACTAAACCTTGAAATACTTTGTGATCCATTAAACTTCTATTCATTATTTCTTGTGCAGCCGTAACACCTGCATTTCCTTGTGCAAGATTTTGCCTAATATTAGCAAGTTCAGGCGTTAACATTCTTGCAGCAAGGAATTTAATTTGTTGTTTTTCATCATATCCCGTAAGCGCTTGAGCGACTTGTGGAATAGAATAACCTTGAAAAGTTCTTGCGAAAGGTGCTAATCCTTCTCTGACAAATTTTCCTAACGAATCAACTTCAGCTAATGCAGCTTGTCTTCTTTTTAATGTAGCAATATTTTGCCTAGTCGGTAAAAAGTCAGGGGCAGGCAAATTATTAGGATTATATCCATTTTCTTGAGCAATTTGAGAAATTGATTTTCCTTGTGATCTTTCATGTACTAATTTATCTGGAGTAAGTCCCATACCAGCACCTAAAGCAATTTCATAAGTTTTAGCTTCAGGTGTTGAATGTACCCAGTCAAAAGCTTGTCCCATTTTTTGTTGATATGCAGGCTGTGCGTAACGTCTATTTAAAATAGCATCTGATAATGGATCTCCAGTATGAAAAGGTGCTGAAGGATTAAAAGGTATTTGTTGCATCGCATTTGTAGATGGAACTTGCATTGTTTGCTGTGCCATGGGATTCATTGGTGCAGAAACATTTGTTGCAGGATTTTGTGCAATAGGATTTGTAGGAATTTGAGGAATATTAGTGATATTAGATGCAGGTGGTTGTTGTACTTGATTATCAGGCAAATAACCTAATAAACGTAAAGCTGCAATCGTTTTTGCATCTTCACCACCATAAAATCCTGGATTAGTATTAAATAAATGTAATTTATTAGCATTTTCTATAGCTTGTTGTTTTTGAGCATTTCTTAATCCTATTTCTGATTGCCAAATACTTGGATTATATTCATATTGTTGCTGAGATAATAAATTAGCTAATCTCAATCTATCAGGCGCATATTTATTCGCAATATTATAACCTTGTGTTAAAGCATTTCTTTCTGCAATTTGTGATTCAATATTAGGTGCATAATATTGATTTTGTAATGCTTGATAAGCATTCTCAAGATTACTTCTTGAAAGCGCATTCATTCCTTGCATAGCAGTCACTAATCCGCCACCTGGCCCAACATCTGCGACAACTTTAGGAAGTGGTAAAAAAGCCATATGATTTCCTTATAAAAATAAACTTAAAAGAGGCCCAGCCATCTGGCCAATTCCACCAAGCGTATTCCATAAATCTTGCTGTCCGCCTGCTTCTTTTCCATAAGCGCCTTGCGCCATTTGTGTTCCTAATTGGCTTAATAGATTAGTCAATGCATTGGCAGATGTTTGACCACCAGATATTAATCCGCCAAGTCCTGCGCCATATTGGTTATTGATGCCTAAAACTTGAGATAACCAATTACCCATATCTTGCGAACTAATATCACGGGCATTTTGCTGCATAAATTGCGCCATTGGCGTTGATCCAGTCAAACCCGATGCAGATCCTACATTTTGTCCGGCACGTATCGCTTGTTGTTGCTGGAATCTTGCCCATGGTGATTCTTGGTATTTACCCATCAAATTATTAATAAAACCTGAAGGATTTTGCATACCAGATAACCATTGTTGGTATTGTGGAATTGCACCAGTTCCTGCTTGATAAAAAGGATTCTGAAATTGTTGCGCTTTGTTGCCAAATTGCATCAATTGATCCATGGCTTGTTCATAAGGTTTGCCAGAATCACCAAATAAGCCGCCTAGAAAGCCTCCTAGGCCACTACCAAATGTATTTGCATCAAAAGCCATAGCCACATTCCTTGTGCTATTAAAATGACGTCCAAACTCCATTTTGGAAATATTGGGCGGTATTTAAGGTTGTATTATATATGATCTGACCATTGACAGGCGATTGAATTGAGTTTCTCTGATCAGTCGTAAGCTGTGGTAGAAACATACCAAATTGCGATAAATAACCATTTAATGTCTCAATAAATGCTGACATTGCAGCAATCCATATATCACTCATTTTATCGTTTTTTACGAGCGGATCATAATAAGGTAGTTGATCAACTTGATTGCTCATTCTGGCATGACCTCAAAGGCCCACGCAGCCCCTAAAATAATAAATGAGATATGGCCGTAAAATTCAACCATGGGAACAAATGCTTGACCTCTTGGGATAACGCCTAACTTTCTCCATACCGTACGATGGGTTCTTCTTCCAACAGCACCAATTGTTGCAGATTGTCGGTAATTATAAGTAACCCCACCATCTTTTGAGATGGATAAATAAATAACATGTTCATTAGGATTAAAAATAGGCGGTAAACCGCTTGATTCCAAGAGAATATTAATATCTGTTTCGGTCGTTATAATGTCTCCAGTTTCAGTTAATAGGTCTATTTCTTCGGAAAAATTTTCAATTTCTGCAAGTCCTTGAATGATATCCACCATAAACCGATCACATCTTGTGCGATTATAAGTCGATGGCACATACGGACGTCCGATTCTTATGCGGGGGATTGTTTCACCGTCATTGGTAACAAATAAAGAAGATACTTGATAAAGTATTGGGCTGTTATAGCTTCCGTAGAAATTGTTACCGTTGAAAAATCCATGGGTTTGTGCGGGATGTCTATCGCCATTTAAAACTTGTTCCTCATGCCAGAGTTTTCCTTCTTCAACCCTTGGATCACTTAAGGTCACATTATAAACAAAAGTGTGGTTTGCTTGCGTAAAATTTAAGCGATAAAAAATAATGCCATTTTCTTTGATGAATATGCCTCTTGCATCAGCAACTTGATTAAGCGCTGCATATTGTGCCAACTGAAAATCAAGTGCGCGATTACTGATAGGGATTGATTCTGTCCCTATCACTTCCATGACAGAACCTAAACCATCCTTGTCATTGGATAAAAAAACCATCTTATCAAAGCCTGTCACAATGCTGCCGACAGCAGGCGTTCCATATTCCATTAGAAGCGCATTATTTCGACGTAAGGGTAGGTTTGTGCCAATCCCAGCATTCTCCCACACCTCTGTGTAATTCTTTGAAAATAGAAAGACTCTGCGGTGTAATGTTCTACATGCAACAATTGAGCCAGGATGAGAGTTAATGGCACCAAGTTGTAGTTGGCCAAAATTGGTGATTTGAATGGGTGGTGTGCCATTTGTCGTAAGATTAATGGCAATATTCGCGACAGCATTAGCAAAAGTTGTTGCCACTTGAATGTGTGTGCTATCAACAAAAATAGAAAAGTAAGTTTGGCCAACAACTAATGGTGCTGGTAACGTACCGCCACCTGTATTAGTAAATTGGATTGGCATGCCTGTTGGAAAACTATTGGCCGTTGCTAAAGTTAAGGTATCTGTTGCAGCGGAACCCGTGATAGCAATCGATACACCGCTCCAACTATAGGCATTATTTAAAGCGGATAATTGAAAAGTATTGGTGCCAATCGTTGCATTTCCGCCATTTGCAACCAGTAAAAACCCATCAATAAAACAGACATCAAGGGGGGCTATGGGAAAGCCAGGATCAACATTTGTCCTAATATCAAAAGTGAAAATTTCAGAACCTGTATCCCAAATGCAGCCAATTTGTGTATCTACAAATAGGATTTGCGGCCCAGTTGTTGCATTATTGGCATCAATGCCAACATAACCGGTATTAGTTGGCAGTGGATTTAAGGGGTTTAAATGTAGGATGACATTATTTGAATCACGACGATAAATATTTGCACCAATAACCATATATTCAAAATTGTTCAATACAAATTCAGCACGAAAACCATCCGTATGTGAAGTTCCTGGAAATGATAAATCCGTATTGACAATACCTGAGGTTGAGATGAGAGAATTTGTTTTCTTGCCCTTTTTATCGATGTACTGAAACATATTGATGGTACGTTCAGCATCAATATTAGGAAATCTTTGGTTATTATAACTACCAACTAATTCATAGTCCTGGATTTGCATATCAGTAACTCAATATGTTTGGCCAGTAGAATGGCTCTGGTGCTGTCAATGTGACAGATGGTCTTAAGGTGAGATCTGTTTCATTCACGTTTTTAACGGTTGCATAAGTATCTTGATAAGCATCTTCATTCATTTGCGGCCAATTAGCAGATGGGAAATACGCAATAAATTCTCGTGCAATCCCATATTTTAATAATCGGTAATACATGGGAGGAAGTTCCCCCAATGAATCTTGATTACCCAAATCATTAATCATAACTTTCACTTGAATCTTTGCAGCATAAGGTTGATCAGGAATAGGGTAGACCGTAATAAAACTTTCATTAGCTTGCTTGTCTAAAAAGATAAATCCAGGACGAGCAAGTAAATTATTTTGCCGAACCACATTCCAATAAGATGCTTTATTGATAATACGCAAGGGATAAACCAATGCAGAATTAACTGGCTGCGTCGGAAAATTAAATGAAGTCACCACATTAGGTGATGTACCATTGGTCAAGATATTTATAAAATTACCGGATAATGCATCTTGTGATGATGCCGCAAGATACATCGTCGTTGGCGATACATTGATGACCCAATAAGTCACCCCTGCAATAAAAGGTTGCGGAATAATGCCACCTTGCGGCGTTGAGATGGTAACTGGTGTATTGGTTGGAAATGATATCGTTGATGATAATGTTAATAAATTTGTCACACTATCAGCCGTAAAGCTAAATGAGATGGGTAAAGCACCGGCTGGATTACCATTTGCCGGAACAAAGTAATTGGCAAAAGATAAATCAATGATACGGTCTTGCCTAATATCAGCAGGAACCATATCAGAGATGGAATACGTATCTTTACCAACGACAAAGTTAAAATCAATGGTCGTCAAAAATGGAATATAGATGCTATCTGATGAGTAAAAATCTAAAAGCTCATTTAGGATATCCAGACCCGTTCTGATCATAAATGGGTCTGGGGTCTCACCTACGCCAAGCTCTCCCGTGAGGTAAAGCGCATTGATGATAACATCATTTGTCGTCCTGGCTATTTGAGGCATCCTGCCTCCCTATGACGAAAAATTTAGGAATCATCACCTTGCCCATCTACTGGGAATGCAATATGGTCAATACCAGACGTTAGACGTTTACCAAATTCTTGTGCCCATTCACCAGTATTTTGCATATTGGCATTAAATTCCATAAGCTCCCCAACCAAAACGGGTTTTCTGCCCGCATATTGACGGACTTTGCTTTGCTCACTTTTGACAAAGGCATCCTTTGCTGAATGTTCTGCTTCTAATCGTGATTGCCGCTTATTAGCAATCGCTGCTTCCTTTCCTGGATTACCATCATATCGATCTTTAAACATATTCTTCTCCTTAAGATAATAACTTGACGGCATACTGTGGATGCCATTTAAACCCGCATAAAATATCGATACGCATCAAGTTTTGATAACCCAAAATATCACCTGTCTGAGTGACGGCAAGGGATAAACCGGTTTCAGGATCAACTGCAACCGATGCATAAGGAACCTGAAGTTTATAAAGCGGAGGGCATACGATATCTAATGCACGAGAAGGATAAGCAACATTCACGTTATAGCTTGGAATCACAGTTACAGCCGCACCTGTTGGCACTGGTACATCAACATTTTGTAATGGGGATGAGGTAGAACTGATAATGGTTGGAGAAACTTGAATCGTAATTGCACCACCAGCTAGAGATGAAGCAGGTGCGGTAATCACAAACTGCATGTTTTGGCCAGTTGATTTCCTGGATAGCGGATTAACACTATGTACACCTGCAATTGAGATTAAATCACCAGGTAAAAAGTAGTTTGCTATCGGGCCACCACCACCATTTGCACCAGCCAAAACGATAGTATTACCAGATGCAACATTACCATTAACCGTCAAAGTATCGCCTGGAAGTGTTGTAGGGCCAGCACCAGCTATGTGATTCACGATATTTTGACTTTGGAAGATATCAAAATAAGACAAATGGCCAATGGCTGATTGCCTTACGATCTCTTCATTAAAGACAGGTGTGAAATTGTTCAGCAGTGCGGACTTGAGGGATGAGCCGTCTCGAACCGTCATGGCGAGATATGCATCTGATGCAATGTTCACACCCATTTCAAGAAGCTTAGCACCCGCAAGATCGACTGAGGAAAAGGAGTTGATTGGGCTGCCAGCGCTTCCTTGAAAGAAATACAATTCCTGTTCAGCATCAGCACATATATCACGTTCCATCTGGGTGATAATGTTTTGAATAGCAGGCTGAATGAACATACGCGAGAAATCTTCAATGCGTAAAGTCAAATCCTGAACAGTGTAAGCAATTAATGCGTGGTATTGGTGCGCAACGACTATATTTTCAACTGTTTCAATAATGTCTTGCGGAACCGCAGTTGAACCGTCCCCCACAATGAAATTATTCTGGCGTCTAACTTGTAAGGTATCGCCGATTTTGTAACCTGAGTTTTGAAAATCGTCCTGATATATTCTTGAGCCAGTCATGACAAAGGGTGAATTATTGGCAAACATGGCTAATGCAGTATTTGAGACTAACTGCGTGGTAATAAATTGATTTGGCATTTTATCGCTCCATCCTGGTCGTAAAAATTCCGTTTAAAAAAGAGACAGTTATTTAAACTTGCCTGCTTTCATGAGCCGTCTGATATCGCCTGGAGACGTCTTTTCAGTGACGCCTGCGGAATTAACAACTGGATTGGACTTGATTTGACCAAGTGGACGATTGGGAGATCCTCTTTGCTCACCACCTGAAATCAAAGCATGCGACAGTGCAATCAATTCCGCTGCTTGTTCTTGTGGATGAAGTTTGGATATTCGTTCGAGTTCTTGAGGATTTTTGCCGAGTTTGTAGAGGACTTCACCAGCGGAGCCTGCCCCTTTCTTTGGTAGCATGGTAGCTGCATCTCGCATGGAAGGTGTGAATGGCGCATTGTTACCGCGTACGACATCATCAAAATCGTCATACTTATCAGCGACAGAATCCAAGTGATTATGTAAGCTCTCGTACTGTCTCTGAATATGTGCGGCAGCTTCTGCTGCTTTAGCCTTACGCTCTTCCGCATCCCTTTGGGCAAGCGCGAAGCTCACTGCCTTTGAAATCGTCTCATCAACGCCGCCAGGTGAAAAACCCCCTGGTTGAACGTTTGGGTTAGCATCAAAAGATTGGGGGTTAGATGGTGAAAACTGTGACTGCAACTCTGCAATCCTTGCATGCATCTCACGCATTTCCCTATCGTGAGCCCGCTTTTGCTGTTTCAGACGTTTCTGAACATAAAGCGGATCGCCAGTGTTTTCATGTCCAATTGAGCCGTGTGAATCTGGTAAATCTTCAACTGACTCATGCGACACACCTAAGCTATCACCAACATCTTGTACTAATTCCTTGTCGTTACCCGACTGATCCTGAGCGCTATCCATAACAACTCCAACGGCAATTCATTCTGCCCCGAGATTTAAGGCGTCCCGTTCGCCCGTTACTCATCCTGAGTACGTATGGCTATATTTTAAGCGGGAGTCGTAAGGTTAAATAGGTCATATGTATACCTAGGCAATATATTTGCTGGTATTATTCATTCCTAATTAGGATTTAACGATTCCTAGTTAGGAATATTGGTCTTCGCAATTGCGAAAAATAATATCGCAATTGCGATCTTTTAATAAAAAATGGAGATAAGGATGATTAATAAAAAATTGTTATTTTTAGGGGCTATTACTTTTATTGCTTTTGCCAATGAAGGGATGGCAAATACAGTGACAGCAACATCGCGAGCGATAGTTTCAAACTTCACTGGTTTTACCAATACCATGACTTATGTTGAGTCATACAATACCAATGAAGTCATGAATTTAACTGATAATCCACTACATATCAGGGCATGTTATGGGATATCGGTAGATAATTGCGGGAAGGATGAAGAAAGATGCTTTAAAGTAACTGTGAATCCCCATGGAACATGGCAAGACCATTGGATTCCTAAAAAAAGCTGCCATTTTAACTACATTGGAAATTATAATATTAGAGCTTATTCAACTGTTTCTGGAGACGCTCAGAGTTCGTATGATGCCTACGCAACGGTCATGGTGACAAGATAATGATATACGAATTTCCTTGCGGCGGATTTATAGATACTTCTAATGATGATTTTACACAAAGATTTTGTGAATATGAATTTTGCGATTATTGCAATGACGGAAAATCTCATGTTGAATATTTTGATAAACATATAAAAATTAAAATAGAAATCTTGCCGCAAAGAAATGAGGGTAAAAATGAACAAAAAAAATAAAACTTCAAAATTAGGAACTAAGCCAGGAGAGACACGAGCAACTTTCATTGTGAATGAAGACCAACTAGAAAAAGTCAAAGCTATATCTTATTACGATAGAATATCGATTAAAGATGTTTTAAGCAAAGCACTTGATGATCTTTTTATAAAAAGAAAATCAGATTTATTAAAAGCCCGTAAAGCCTATAAAAATAGGAACAACAATTTACAATCAAACGAAATGATCATTGAATCATTTATAAATGCTGTAAAAGATGGTAATAAAGAAATCTTAGAAGAAGCACTTCAATATTTTAAAGATAAAATTGATACTATAAATGAGCAAAAGTAAACGTAAGACACCAAAAATTAGTATAACTTGCATTGGTAGCAAAGCAGGTATACAAAGATCATTTAGATCTAAAGAAAATAGAGCAAAAAGAAAACAAGTAAAAATAAAATTATTAATGAAAGATTATGAAAATTTACCACATGAAAAAGAATATGGAAATGAATGGTCATCTCCTAGAGATGGTAAACAATGGATGGGAAAAAATTCGAAATGGCTAAGAAAATAGATATAAAACGAGGTTAACATGATCCATTATTTTATTTTTATGTTTAGTCTAGGATTAATTTATTTTGCGTTACTTAAATAATGATTATAAAACGAGGTTAACATGCATGGCTTTTTAGTTTTTATAATGTTTATAGCATTAATATATTTTTCTGATTGATTATTAATATGAAGCATAGATATCCTAGAAAACCTACATTTTGCAAAGCAGATTATGATTGGCTTCATTGGAAAATTGATCAATGGTATGAGTTTTATAAATTTAGGATAAGAGCTATTAAATCTCCAGAAGATAAACTTGATCATTTTCGATATGCCAAAGAAAGATTAAAAAGGATGTTATATGACTCACACACTCATGTTTCTGATGATGATTGATTAGGTTTTTTCTGCTGAGCAGAATTATGCTTGTAAATATCAGATAATATTGATGCAATCTTGTGATGGAAATCTTGATCCGCTTTTTTGTGACCAAGATCATGAACTGCAACTGATTTAGCTAAATTCAGTTTGTGATCGAAAACATTAAGTTCACTTTGTGCTTGAATCTTTTGCGCTTCCAATAATAACTTCGCTTTATCCAATTCATGTTCTTGCTGCTTAATTGCTAATTCCTGAGCCTTTGCTTGGATCTGTGCTTGTTTCCCTTGTAATTCTGCTTGCATCAACATCATTTGCGGATTAGGTTGTGGAGGTGGTGGTGGTTGGCCTTCCTCTTTCGCCAATATTTCAGGAGGAACGAGATTTTTAAGACGATTTTTAACTGTTTCTCTTTGCTGTATATCCAAATTCTCTGCCCATAAATCTGCTATTAGATTAAATACTTGGGGGTTCATAGCTGTAGTCTCTTGAAAATATTCAAGAGCAATATCACGTTGCACCGCGAAGGAAGGTCCCGAATCAATCTCTACATCAAAATCACCCAATCCCAATGTATTTTTCATAGAACCATCTTTTTGAGCCTGATTTACGACAATATTCTGCGTTTTTCCGTCTTTTTTTGATAAAACCATGGATCTTTCATCACTACCGATAATGTATGGCAGTAAATCATTGACGACCCGACCGCCTTGCTCAACCGCTTGATTCATATTATCGAAATAAACATAAGCGCTCATGGAGCCTTCTAATTTACGCTCACGTCTTGCCTTACCAGAGATGTCACGTCCTTGAAGCGCTTCAGTCTCGCTAAAACCCAGGATCTCACGAATATCTTGGGTTGCCCGTTGAAAGTTTTGCATAATTGCTGGCGATAAATCCCAAGGAGCTTGTTTGGTTGGCATTTGACCAGTCTTTGGATCAGGTTTTGCACGCAATATGCCCATTTGCAATTCTGGATTTCTCCAATCTTGCTCATATCCGATAATGTTGTCCGGAGTACCAAGCCACTGCTCGCGTCTTCTATTTTTAACTTCTGCTGCAATTTCAGATCCAAAATAATTAACGCATTTTTGAGCATCACGAGCTTCATGAATAAATGACCTGCAATATTGTCTGCCTTCAATGTAATAGGAATCGCCGTCGACAAATATAATCGGTAATTGTTTAGAAGGCCATTCAGAAAAGTCAATTATTTGATTTCTGATCATCCGGTAATGCATTATCCGATAATCTTGAGTTTGCCTAGTATTTACAATTCTTGGCATCTCATTTTGCACAATTGCTTCAACAATTGTCCCTTCTGTAATTTTCTTTTGAACTTTAAAATTCTTTTGTATCTCTTCCCATTCCATTTCATTGACTACTCTACCATCTGATAACTTATGAATAATGACTGGAAACCATTCTTTGACAAAATAATCAGCAACAGTAATCGTATCTCTCGTTTGCCATTGGAAGTCTAATAGCATGTAAGGATCAATATAGGAAACTGGATTTGTCACATAAGGATAAGTTGCAAAAAATTCATCCCGTGTGAAGACATAAAACCTACCACAGTAATTCCCATCGCCCTTATGCGGCTTTAATGCCGTTGGATCAAAGGCGGTACGTGTAGGATCTGGGATTGCTTCATAACGAATAATTTGATTGAAAGATTTCGGTGATTCATAATCTAATAATATTTGAAATGCACCAAAACCCATCATGAGAGCGGATTTAAATGCGGTTTGATAGACGAGATCATTCTGAGATTGATAAGATATTGTCCGCACTAAGTCAGCGCGTAAGTCTATTTGCTCTTGTGTGGCCTTACCTGTCAAAGAGCGAACGATTATATCTGGCTTGTTCTTTCGTTGTTCTCCAGCAATTTTTTTCGTGGCATCATAAAGCTTATTAAATGTCATCGCCGGTTTAAATAAACGGGAAAATTCAGATCGCTCAACTGCTGTCCATTGATCACGCAAGACAAAGTTCATATCATCCTTACCACGGACGATATTTTCATTAAAGTAAGAATTCCAGGTATTAAAATGCTTATTAGATTGCGTCAAAACTTCCTGCTCATTGATACCAGCTTCATTTAGCATCGCAAGACGTTTTTCTTCCATCTCATTAATTTGCTCTGGATCAAGCGTTTTTTCATCGCTTAATTCACGTTCCATTCAACTCTTCCTTGAGTTAATGATAGTTACAGGAAGTTGGTTATCTCACTAAATCGCTCATTCAAAACGATATCTTAGTTTCAGGAACCAAAACCCAGCATGGAGGGCATAAGTATTGATTGTCCATCTTTACCAACTTCCCATCACTAATAATATATATATATTTTATATTTTATGTATCTATTATTAACGGGAAATCTATGTATAAATACTAAATTATACTATTTTTCAAATATTTAGTAAATTAATAACCAGTGAATATATTATTCATAACCTGTGTAAAATAAAGACAAAATATTTATTATAGATTTCATCCATATGTTATCCATAACTATTACCCTACTTACCCACAAATATTGTGGATAACTATTACGGCAGAGCTGTTAAGGTAATAGTACCGTTCGCTGCAAAGACGGGTTTAAAGAACTGATTTCCATTAGATGCGGAAACTTGAACAATGTCTGTTGTATATAACGCAATAGACTGCATCTTAATATATGCATTTAGATATCCTGCCGCTGTGATTGTTGCTAATGTGTCCGAGGATTGTAATTTACATAACCTAGGAGCTTGATAGTTTTGACCTGCAGAATTAGTCCGTAATGAGAGGATAGACATATACATTTCCTTATGTATTAAATAGCGTGTTAAGTACAATAATTGCCATTATCCCACACCAGTATTTAAATCCAAATACCAGATAAATGACAATATTACAAATAGTGACTAACATATAGGCGATGATGGAATAATGTTCCATAAGGAACATTGATATTTTTTTATCCATTTTTTTTAGAAAATAGATTAATTTCATCCCAATGCTTCTCATTCCCACCGCCTAAGTCATTTTCCTTTAAGACGACGCTTCTTTTTGTAGGAAATCTTAGCACCGGATTTTCTGGCTTCATTCAAAGAAGCGGCCACCGCCTGGTCCTTGGAGTGGCCTGATTTTATCATCTCAGAAATATTGGAACTTATCATTTCTTTCGATTTTCCACGTTTGAGGGGTGGCATGATACTTTCCTTAGTCAGCCTTCAGTAAAATAACCTTAACATATGCACTATTGGTTTGAGCATTTGTGCCAAGTGATGGAGCAGTTAGATTAATCAACGCAGTAGAAGTATTGGCAAGCTCAATAACATCACCAGCAACACAATGCACAAATACATCCGCTACGACTTCATTTGATTTCTGCTCAGGGGACAATGTCATGTTTGCAAAAGTTGATCCTGGGACAATTATGCCATTTTTAAACAATGATAATGTCCAGACCGGCAATGGAGATGAAATGGGATTTAATGCAGCACACATCCCTGTATAAATATCATACCATCCCGCTTTTTTAATGACTATTTTCCCATTTACCGACGCACTACTGACATCAATATTGGCAGTTGCAAAAATAGTATTTTCAAGCTTAACAACACCACCTGCCAAATTTGCACCGGGTGATGCAATAAGATCTTGTGCGATAGATGAATAAACTTCAGCAAATTCAGGTTCACCACCTCCAGGACATTCACAAGGACAAGCCACACAATCACCTTTCGGTCCCTGCGGCCCCTGTAAGCCTTGTGGACCCATCGGACCCATTGGCCCTTGTAACCCTGGCACCCCATCATGACCGTCCAATCCTGGCAATCCTTGCGGACCTGCTGGCCCTCTAATGCTGAGACCATCCTGACCTGGATCACCTTTGTCACCTTTTAGTCCTTTATCACCCATTGGGCCTTGCAACCCTTGTAATCCCTGATCGCCTTTATCGCCTTTCTGACCTTGTTGGCCTTGAACACCTTGTGGGCCTTGAACACCTGGAATACCTTGCGGGCCTTGAGGCCCTGCACAACAAATACAATCTCCGTTTGACATAAATAATTTCCTTATAAGGTTAATAAGTCTACGAACCACGATAATCCGTCGCTCGATAAAATAATTCTTGATCCCTTAACCACTGCGGCTTCTCTATGCCCGTATGGTCTTGTAAAATTCCTGGGACTTGCCTAATTATATCATTGTCATTAGCAATAACTTTATTTCTATTTTCCTTAGGGTTCATGGTTTATTCCTTTTTTCCGTTAAAAGACATTTACTACATTTTTTTCTAATTTCTAATTCTTTCTCATAATCTTCTGGCCATGCTTCATCTTTTTTTATTTTTATTAAATAAGTTTGGAAATTAGAGATGTCTTTATTTTTACCAGATTGTAGAATAATCGTTTTAAACTCAAAATATCCATTAGAAAAATTATATGATCTAATTAAATTAGCAAATGCATTGAATAAATCATCTATTTCTTTTCTCATAATCCTTGCCTTAGATTACAGTACAACACAGGACGGCACTGCACACTACATGACACAATCAAATTCCATTCTAACTTCTATAATCCGTACCTTACTTTTGCTTACAAGACAGTACACAGCGCCTCAAGACACTACAGGACATCTAAAAAACCCGTACATTGCATCTCAAAACTTTACATTACTTCACATCACTAGACATCACAGTATAATCAATTTCCTTCACGCCAATTGGTGACCACGAATCTGCCGAAGATTCCCTTGCGAGCTGGTCGAAAATCGCCCAATCCGACCTTCGAACCCGCATCATCAATCAATGTCCTGATAAACTTCGGACTAAACATTTTCGTATCTAATGTCAAAACAAATTCGAGTACCCAAGTGTCAAGACGAGGCCTGTGACATACAATCCTACCCCCAGTAGAAGGCACAACCACAGCGCGACTATCAACCTCCCAAGTCTTCGGCTCTTTGAAATAGATTGTCTCTCCATCGATCATCAATCCCGCTGGTATTAAACTTGACCTAGCCGTTGTGACTTTTACCTTGCCGTCTTTATGAAATTTCCCAGCTTCAATAATACAAGCATAAATATTTGTAGTCGGATAATAAAGATTTCCATCTTCATCTTCATAACAGACTTTTTTAGCATATTCACGCGGAGTTAAATTCTTTTCTTTGACTTTCGATTGTTGCTCATCAATATTAAAACGGTTCATCAATAAGGGAGTAATCCCTGTTATCTCCACATGTAATTTCATTCAATATCCTTAGATTGGTTTACATTACAGAACGCTACACTACATTACGGTACATCACAGATTAAAAATCCTTACCTTAGTTTTCATAACAAAACATGACATCACATGACGTTACCATACAGATAAGATAAAAATAAAAACCCTTTTCTTGTCTCATATTTCGCCAGTTTACGTAACATTACAACACAATTTTAAATTATATTTTTTATCGATATCTTTAAAAGCAAAATCTGGATTAAATATCCATTCTTTAACAAATCTTGTTTTATTATCTCGATTACCAGCAATAACACAATATAGATATTTCCATGTTGTAATATCATCTTGCTTATAAAGCCAAAGCGGTTTCAACTTTTCCATGTCGATTCCTTTTAAATATGCTCAAAAAATCCTAAGCACCGGATTGTACATATCAATCTTAGACTTATCCTCAACTTTACGCTCAATTACTCTATCTGCTGCAAATCTCATTAAGCAATACTGCAATGCATCATGTACATGCGAATATTTATTTTTATTGGGTTTATCCTGGTAACGCTCATCATCGTTGATCTGTACGCGCTTGTAATGATAGCCACTTACAAATCCCTTACGTAATGTCGGACAACCTTCACGTGATACTAATAACGATGGCTTATGATCAATTAAATTGCTAAGAAAATACCGTACAGAAGAGATACGAACAGAAGGATCATTAGTAGAAGCAGGATTAGTGGTAATCCCCAAAGAATTAAGTTCACCAATACAGCTAAGCTCTTCCATAATTTCATCACCTTTAGCTCCTGCAGGATCACCTTCAGATCCTCCAACTTTATTGTACACAAAATCAATGGCAAGACGTGGAATCACGATGTTTTTGGCGAAGGTTCTAATACCCATATCTTCAGCGATATATTCCTTGAGCACTCTCACCTGTCCACGCGGCGATATTTGCACGACAACGCAAGCTGGTGTAAGACCAAAGTCCCAGCCAAGATAAATGGGATCACCTTGTATGGCTTCAATACTTGGCACTGAATGTAAATCATCACCATATTCTGGATAGACGCGTTTTCCTGATTCAACTAATCCATATTTGCCGCAACAATATACTTTGATGAAACCTTCAGTTTCATTTCCAGATAGTTTGGGGTAATAGTCAGATGCCATGTTTTCAGCATTATCAGCAAGAGGATTTTGAATATATAAGCCATCTTTGTCCTTAATTAGTACGCCATATTCATCTTCTAGCAATCCGCTAGGCTGATGAAATACAGTGTAATCCTTGCTAGGCTTGACCTCAAAATCTCGGTATATCCAGTGATCTTCATCAGGAGGATTTGTATCAGCAATAATGCCAGACCAATGAGGCACATCACAGAAGCTACGGGAAGGATAACGACCGTTAACACGTCCCTTGAAATGCGAAAGTACATTCTGCGGAAGTTCAGATAATTCATTAAGGTAAACACCCGTTAATTCAAGTGATTTAATTTTACGTACATCATCTGGCCTATCCAATGCAATAAAGATAAGCTCAAGTTCAATTTCACCATGACCGTCATTAAATGTATGTTCATAAGTCATTATAGGCTTTTGACGATGATAAACTTCACCTAAGTTTTCAAACCAATTAAGCCATGTTTGAAGCGTTGTTGATTGTAATTCACCTGAAGTATTTCTAACTATTGCCCATCTTGCTCGTCGTTTCCCTTTATACCATTTGGGCATCCTTGATACTGATCTGACGATCCGTTGAACACACATTGTAGATTTGCCGGAGCCATATGGCCCCATAACCAAATCAACGAAACCACTAGATTCAATAAAACGCTTAGCAGTAGCAGAGGGTATAAATACTTTATCCTTATCGCTTGCATGTATAATCGTCCTTTCATCCGTGAAAGTAATGTGAACTTCTTTTGCTTTCTTCTTACTCGCTAAATACTTCTCACCCAAATCCATCACTTGTTTTACGCTTAATCTATCGGATGAGTACATGAGATGGTGCCTTTTTCTTAGGTTCCTTTATGTGTTCTTCTGTTGTTACGCGATGCCTGCAACGAATGCACTCGCGACGCCGCATGATTTTATCAGAGCCAGAAGGTAATGATTTAATGACTTTATTATCCGGGTATTTGCAATTTGGACAATCCATTTGTCCTCACTTATTTGCTTCCGAGAATGGGTGTTATCGGAACTTACATGCCACATTCATGCATGATTCTTTTCGGGTCACAATGCTTTCCATGTTCAGGGGATTTACTAGGATGTTGTGATAATGGCGCACGAACGAACTTTTGCGGGTAATTTAAATACAATTTATTTTGATGTAATCCCTTTTCCATGTCTAAATTACAAACATCTTGATTCATTTCAGATTCGTGACTCATGATTTACTCTCCCTTTTTCTTAGGGCCAGTCTTTCTTAAGCCACTCAAAGTTCTAGCCAAATTAGCCTGTTTTCGCATCCTAGGATTATCTGAATGTAATGCTTTTTGCATCTTCTTGGCTGGGATTTTTTCTCCCTGGGGGACGCCTAATTCCCTGTGCAATGCGCCAGGATGTTTAATCGCTTTCTGAATGAAGTTCTTCGATCTTCTGGCCATTTCCTTTGACCTCCAATAATTGCATGATCATTTCTTTTAACATCTTAACATCCGCAGAATCATTATCTGACCATTTTGCGCGTGCTTTTAAGTAAAATATCTGAGCTGGAACATTTCCTAAATTTACATTTATGATAAGTTTTTCAGCCACTTTTGCGATTCCTTTGTCTTGTCCTCTTTTTACAGCGTCAGAAAACTCTTGATACTCTTTGGTCTTTTCATTGAAAGTTTGATAAGAAATGCCTAAACAATTAGCAATTTGTTCTTTAGTTAATCCTAAACTTGCATATTCTTCCACTTTCTCAATGGCTTCTTTACCTGGAATCCAAGGCGGTCTTCCTCCTGGGTGCGTCATAATTGATTCAACCATAATGAATGTGTGAGTTCTAGATTAGCTAGTTTAGCATATAAATCAGGATCTTCCTTAAGCTTTTTAATCATTCCTTGCTCATCAACTGGATTACAATTAACCAATAATGCTAATAATCCGAAAATAATTGACAGTTTGCTGTTATGAAGAAGCGTAGAGATGATTGGGGCTGCTTTTTCCATGATTGGCATGATATCGCATAGTAAATCCTTGTTCATATGTCTCCCAACAATTGGACAGTATTTGACAATGTTGGCATTAGTGATAGGTAATTTTCAATCACTTTGACGCCTTCGCCCGCGCCATAGATAATTTTTGCACAATATCCATTGTTATTAAGATAATTTATCCAGGCTAATTGATTTTTCCAGGTATGCGTCTTCATTTCAGAGGCGGAATATTTTCGATTACGTTTAACCTCCAAAAATAGCCCAAAATATCCACCATGAGCCATGGGTACTAGTAGGTCAGGGAACCCAGGAGAAAGTCCAGCCTTAAGCAAATTTAGGCCCTCTCGTGGCATTCTTTTGCCTTCATTGGGTATATGTACCAGTGGAATACGTTTATATCTTGCCCATTCCACGAGTAGTTGCTGTTCCTTACGCTCTGGTAATGGTTTTATTTTGATCATATTCAAGTCCTTTTGAATAATGATTAGCCATAAAATGCAGAATAATCCAATTTCAAATTTTGTACAAGTCTATCTGTCCGTCCGTGAAAAGAGGTATCGCGGACGGACAAGAAAATATATATATATATATTATATATTTATATTATTTATTAGCTGTCCGTTCACTCACGGACAGACGGACAGATAGGTTAAAAAATACACAATTGTTCACTTTTTGAACTTGATCATTTTTTGATCTGTCTGTCCGTCTGTCCGCCTATCTGTCCGTGACTGACGGACAGATAATTCGTTATATTATTCATTGGTTTACAAAGGTATTTTTTATCTGTCCGTCTGTCCGTCACTTTTCAGGCGTAGAGGGTGAAATGTACCATCTTTTGCGTCTACTATGATCATCTTCGTATAAATTGAGTAATTTCTTTGCTTCATACAATCTATTCATCCCAATTCCCTTGGCTTCAGCTTTTTTTCGCAGATCGGTCAAAAATTGTCCTTCGTACTTTAATTCTTCCAATAAAAAATCTATAGTTTCTGCAAGTCTTGGTGAATCCTTTTCAACTTTCACAGTATTAATAATATCGTCTATTTTTTTATCAACTTTTCCTTCTAACCAATCTATCTTGCAGGTTTTTATCTCACCAATACCGTTAATCAAAACTTGTGGTGATAAAACATATTGATAGCCAAAGTCATCTGGCCCTAGATTATTTTTAATTGGCATGAATAAACGCTTATTTTCATCTTCGGGATCTCTTATCATCCCAAAAATAATACGGGCAGCACCGGCAAAGCCAACTGAACCCATAATCCTTTCAATGGCTGCTTTTTTGACATTACCTTGCTTAGTGAAATGACTATTAATAAGCATTGCAGTTTTATGACGTTCGGCAACGGCTTGTAACATGCCTAATGCCGTGCGGATTTCTTTATTCTGATTTTGATCAGTTGATCCTAAGTACATAGTTATTGGATCAACGACAATTAATTTATATTTTTCTTCTATGATTTGATCTTCTAATAAATATAAATGTTCAACAAGTGAGATCACATCATAATATTCATTTCCTTTTTTATCTGTTTTTCTTATTCCTTTTAAACTATGAATATTATTCATATTAGCTTTTAATACGGACAATCTTGGCTTGATAGTATCTTCAACATTGTCTTCATTGGTAATAAGCAAAACTTTTCCTCGTTCGCATTTTGTTTTTTCAAGATGAAATATTTCACCATTGCTTATTATGCTGGCGATATAAAGCAATATTTGTGATTTACCCATGCCAGGTTCACCGGCAAATAAAGTTATCTTTCCATAAGCAATGATATTTTCCCAAAGCCAATCAATTTTTTTCATCTTTACATCACATAATTTTTCAATGACTATTTTTTCTTTTATCTCTTCATAAACTTTTGAGTCTACATTTTCATTTTGCATGATAATTATTCCTAAAAGATGAGCTATAAAGTTGACCTTGTAATGCTTCCATTCCGCATAAAACGTGCAGATCGTTATAATCAGTTCCGTATTTCATTTTTTCTATTTCAAAATAAGGACAATTAATTGATGCATTAATGGCATTTGCTGCTTTTAATCCTTCAATAATTCCTTTATTCACACTTTTGAACATGTCATTATCACAACAAATATTGATATGCTTTTTGGGAAATCTTTTCTTTATAATTAACGCAACATTCTTTAAATTATTGGATGAAAAAGAAACGACAGTTAAATCATCTGTTGCCATGTGAACACTCATTCCCGTTGCATAACCTTCAACAATTCGTATCGTCTCTGTTAGTTCATCGCCTAAAAATAAAAATTTATTTTGATAAGAAGTACCAGAATAAATTTTTTTATTACCGTTCTTATAAATAGCTTGTAATGAACATAAATCGCCATTTAAATCTCGGATGGGAACTAATAAAGTGGAATTAAATTGCTTGATGTAATAAGGATATATTTTTTTTCTTACTATGTAAGGATGATCATAATCAGCAATCGATGCTTTATTCCATAAAGCTAGGCATTCATTAATTGCTTTTTGTTCTTCATCTTCTTTTTGTTTTTTTATCTTTTGAAGATGTAAAATTTCTTCTTTTGAAAGTTTTGCTTCATTTCCTCGCCAAATAAAATTTTCTTGAGATAAGTTCCAATCACCATATATAGCTAACTTTCCGGGGATTAAAATTTTAACAAAAACATCTTTATTTTTATGATATTTTTGATAACTATAAAAACGCTGCCATTTGTTGACAATAGGTAATATTTCTCCGCAAAATTCAATGCCAGATGCTGCCATTGCATGATAAATATGATCGATGTAATTCATGAAAATGACCGCGGATCATTAATAATACTTTTTAATTCATCTTTGGGTATCCATTTGAAGTCTACATTTTTAAGGGTAGAAATAAGATCAAAAAGCTCGCAAGCAAAAGGACGGTAATGACCATCACCTATGCTATTTTCACCTTTCATTTGTTTAATGATTAAAGCAGCACATCCTTGAATAATGATTTCTTCATTTTCCATTTTGCTTTTAATTATAAAATCAAATATCTTTAAGATGCTCAAATAATAAGCAGAAATATTAGTGGCAATGCCATTGATTTTTGTTGGGGTAATAAAATGATGAAGTAATTCTACGTCTTTACCAATATCTAATTTAACAATTAATCCAATGCAGGTGAGTGAGCCGGTAAGATTTGGATTAGGATCACAAATCCCATCAAAATAAGCGTTGATCATAAAAAAACCTTAAAGAACAATAAGTATTTGCAAATATCTACAAATACTTTAAACTTGTTCTTGACTAAAACAGTTAAATGGATTTTACGTATATATGGGAGGCTTCGTGCCTCCTATATAACGAAAAACAGTAATAAAACGTTGGAGCTTCATTAAATTAACACATAATCGTCTTTATCTTCTAGCTATTCAATTGTCCATGAATCAATTCCCATTCAAATTTCATCTTATTCTCCACTTATCCACAATTTCTGTTGTTAATGCTTGTCATGAACAAAATATCCTTCAATTGACCCATCATTAAAAATTTCAAGTACCCTAAAAGGCATTAATTTTTTAAGATCTGGATGATAGGCCTTCACATAAATCTCTCCATTTTTCAAAGCATCATAAAAAACTTTTTTATCTATACCATTCTCTACTAATAACTTCTCAACCTCTGATTCTGTAATCAAATCGTCCATAGTAATAAATCCTTTATAACTTGTTAATTGTTATAATATATTGTAATATTGCCATATGAAAGTAAAAATTAAAAGGGGAATGGAGATGAGCAAAAAAGATTATACGGTTTTACCCATCAGATTCGATAATAAAATGTACAATGAGATGCGAGATATTGCTCATGTCAACAAAATAAGCATGTCTGATATCGTAAGGCATGGCGTAGATTTATTCTTTAGAGAACAAAAAAAGATATTGACAAAAAGAGATATCGCGATATAATGAGTTCATTAACTGAGGAGATAAGAAATGACGACTAAAGAAGAACAACTAGCCATAACAAAATATGATCTATTATTTGAGTCACGATTAAGCAAAGTTGAGGCAACTATGGAACATATTAATAAAAGCATGGATGGTATCAAATCAGAATTTAGATGGTTATTTGGTTTGATTCTGGTATTAGGAGGAATGATGGCTAAAGGATTTGGATGGTATTAAATAAAACGAAGAGTAAATAAAATGTTCAATCAAGCAATAGATCGAAAATATAATATTCTAGTTGAATCAAGAATAACTAGGCTTGAAACAATCATTGAGAATCTAAATGAGAATGATAAAAATATCAGAGAAACATTAATTAGACTAGAAAATAAAGTAGACAAACATTTTATGTGGACAATAGGGATGATAGTCGTTTTCTTCGGAGGATCACTTCCTACAGGAATTTTAAGGGCAATGCACATTTTAACCTAAACAGTTGTTAGGGGAAGCTCGCAACTCCCCCCAACGATCATATCTACCCAACAGGAGATATAACATGATAAGTAAAACTATTGCACAACGTACAATTAAAAGTCAAGACAGAGTTTTTTGCTCCAAGGAAGGAGATAAAGAATTGAAGGATAGATTATTCAGATCATTTGTCGCAAATCTCATTCGAGAATATGCAACTTATTCAACCGACAGTTGTTATTTATCAGTGAGTGACCTTCCATATCCTGAAAAAAAACAATTCCTAAGCCATCTCATTCACGTTGATGACTATGAGTATTTCATTGCCAATAAAACCCGTGAATCAGAAGCCATCAAAGAATATGAAGATGAAATGCAGCATTTTATTGATTGCCAGTTAGATGATGTCTATCACGAAGATATGCAGGAGATGGGAATGATACTTTGTCGTCACAAGGACAATGGTGAATTTGAGTATAGGAGTTAAACCATGAATAAAACAGTTTATGGAATACATGGTAATAATTCAGTATTTTTTCTTGATTTGATTGCAGCAGAAAAATATTTATTTGATAATTATCGTGAATATATTACATCAAAAGATCAATTCATTGATTATGTTGAGAAAATGATATGGGAAGACAAAATAATAATATGCGAAGGCTGCGGTGATAAGACATTAAGAGATGAGTTAGATCCAAATTGGGTAAAGGGTGGATGTTGTGATACATGGTTTTGTCATATTGATTGTCATACTTAGATAAATGCTACAGAGGCATATCAATATGCCTCTCAAGGATTTATTTCGCAGCACTTAAATGTGCATAACTTAAATTAACTTGAGGTAAATATTATGAAACTAAGAGCAGTAAAACCAGAGTCAATACAAAAAAGATTAAAGGCATTATTCTATGGAGGAGCTGGTGCTGGGAAAACAACAGCAGCCATAAACTTCCCAAGGCCATATTTAATCGACACAGAAAAAGGTGCGACTAATGATCAATACATTAAACAATTACAAAAATCTGGTGGTGTAGTTTTTCAGACATCAGACTTTGATGAACTTGTCACTGAAGTCAAAGCATTATTAACCGAAAAACATGAATATAAAACTTTAATCATTGATCCTTTGACTATGCTCTACAATGACTTACTAGATAAATCTGCGCTTAAAAATGGAACAGAATTTGGTAGGCATTATGGTGAAGCTAATAAACAGATGAAGCATTTGCTTAATTTATTATTGCGCTTGGATATGAATGTGATTATTACCTCACACGCCAAAAATGAATATGGACATAATTTATCAGTGCTTGGCCAGACTTTTGATTGCTATAAAAAGTTGGATTATTTATTTGATTTAGTTTTTGAAATACAAAAACGTGGCGCTGATAGAATTGGAATAATAAAAAAATCCCGTATTGAAACATTCCCAGATGGTGAAGCATTCCCATTTTCTTATCAAGAAATAGCAAAACGTTATGGAAAAGATGTATTAGAAAGAGATGCAGTAGCAGAAAAACTAGCATCAAAGGAGCAGATTGGTAGACTTAAAATGTTGATTGAGCTTTATAAAGAACCAGATGAAATCGTCCAGAAATGGCTGGACAAGGCAAATGCCGCTACTCTGGACGAAATCAATGAAGAGATCATATTAAAACTGATTAACCATATGGAAAGCAAGGCTAAAATGAAAGGAGAAACAGCATGAATTTTACCCCAACATCAGAAGAACTTTTGAAACAATCAAATTTATTGGAGAAGGGAACGTATTCATTTGAAGTAGTAGAGGCAAATGATGAAATTTCAAAATCTGGAAATGAAATGATCAAATTAATGTTAAACGTATGGGATTATGAAAGCGGTAAAAGCACCATAGTCTTTGATTATTTGCTTGAGAAGATGGCCTATAAATTAATCCATTTCTGTCAAGTGACTAAGCTCATGGATAAATATTCTACTGGAGAGTTACGAGCATTCGATTGCTTAGGTAAGAAAGGAAGTGTAGACATAGAAACTCAAGAAAAAAGGGAAAATCCATCGGGCGGATTTTATCCAGCTAAGAACATTGTAAAGGATTACAATGTTTCAAAGGTGGAAAGCTTCTCACCACTTCCTTCTTCAAAAGTTAACAATATGGATGCGGACGTTCCATTTTAGCGTCGAATAAAGTTATACTAATGATGTTATATACAGTCATTTTCGTCATTCTTCATCATATCAGCCGGTTTATCCGCCGGCTTTTTTTATTTATAAGGGAAAGCAATGGAAAGCAATATCAACGAAGATATTAGTCATGAAATTTATGAATTTGTGAATGCTAAAATTGAAGAAATCATCAATTTCATAGCACTTAAAGTAGATACCCATGAATTAAGACAATTTTATTTGAATGGCGGTATTTGTTGGTTTTTATCCCTGATTGCATCTTCCATTAATAATAAGAACGAGAGAGAAAAATTCATTGATAATATAAGTAGAGATGCTAAAAATACTTCCAATAATTTGAGATTAAAATTTGATTATTTAATTGTACCTAAAAGTATGAGGATGAACTAATGAACTTTGAAAAAGCTTATAAGGAAATGTTGAAAGGCAAAAAGATCAGGCGTAAATCATGGGAAAAGATGCACCACATGCGCTATGTGGAAGCGACCAAAGAACACGATGCAACCATTAGAACCTACAAGACTGAATTTAATAACTTCTTTGCCGATGCAAGTATTTTGATTAGCAATGGCTGGTTTGTGGTAGGAGATGATAATAAAGAATTGTCTTTTTTAGAAGCATTGGAAGAATTAAAGAATAAGAAAGAAGTCAGCAATAAATTATGGAAGGATAAGTTCATATTTTTAGATGGTGATCAATTTGCATATTGTTCGACCATTGAAGCAAACTTTATGCCTACTTATAGAGATTTGATTGCTAATGATTGGGAAGTGATGAGCTGACCTGAATGTTTTATTTCGTATTGATGCATGCTACATATTTAACTGAATAATACACTTAATTAATCTATAAATAATACTTATTTCATCCTATAGATAAGCCATCTTATGTATAGTTATTATTTATCAATGAGATTTCTCTCTAAAATATGCCGTCAATATGAGAGTAGCAAGTGGTGGGAATGTAATGGTGGTAATGTCCAAAAGTTTTGCTCCCGCTTGAGGTCTTATAATGTAAACAATAATAGTGACTACATATAAAACAGCAAGACCAAGGAGGATTTGTTTTGCTGCTCTAAATTTATCTCTTTCCGTGATTTTGCCAATCAGTTCAAATGATTCAAGTTTGCGTGAATTAAAGTCCTTAACTTGATAGAGATCTTCCAAGATCTTATTACCCATAAATAGCGGCTGCATTAGGTTACAATAATTTTCGTTTCTTTATCCCCTTTTCTTGCCAAAAGCTCACCCTCCGTACTATCAACATGAGCGGCTAAACTTAATAATGCAATTCCCTTTTTGATAATATCCGCTTTGCTATTTACTCCATAATGCATCATCAAATAATTAACCAGTTTATTTGCCGCTGGATCTAATTCTAAGATAAGCTCGGTCATCTTCCACCATATTTATAAAAAGCATAATCTTAAGCTAATGATGCCCTAAAATTCCTAATAACTATGGTGTTTTTTTTCTTTTTTCTTCTCATGCATCTTGCTTAATTTTCCAATAAGCTTTTTTTCTTTTTTCTCATGGGATGCTTTTTCCATATGGCCATGGGCTTTCTCATGGTGTTTTTTGGCTTGCTCAAGATGGTGTAGTGCGCGTTTATGATGGTGGGATTTATGTTTCATTGCAATATCCTTATTGATGATGAAAGATTTACACTATGATAAAATAATCTACTTATAAATTAAAGGACTACCATGACACTCATCATCAATAAATCACGAACACTCGTCCCCAAAAGTGGAAAAGTAATAAAGCATGTCAGCCACATGGAAAAAAAAGGCATTGATATGGTAAAAGACATTGCCAAACAATTTGGTCAACAATCAAAAAAGATGAAACCGAAAAAAATATATTTTCGTTAGTCACCCAACGCCATTCTTTCCTGACCTTCTTTGATGGCATTTAATTGATTTTGCAGTGTTTCATTCGCAGTCTTTAAAGAATTAACTTCTGCTTTTAACTTACCGATTTCAATTTCATATTTAATACAATTTGCTTCCAACTGATAACATTCATGTACCTTTTTGCCATATTGTCGATCAAGTGCTAATCTTTCTATTGATAAATTTTCTATTTGATCTTTATAAGATTTGATTTCATTAATTGATTTATTGATCTCTGCTTGTAAGTCCATTTTCATCCCTTAAATAATTAGATAAGTAAAAATAATTGACCAATTCCTATTTACACTATCACCTGCTAATGATGAAAAAGCTTGTGCTCTATTGTTCGCTGAATCACCTGTTATTTCTCCAGCTCGAAAAGTAGCTACATTAGGCGGCCCAAAGCTCCCCGCACAATTAGTAAATGCGCCAATATTTGAAGCAACTGGCAATGATATACCAATATTTATGCCTGTGCCAGGCGTCGTGGCAGTTATTGCTATGACACCTGAAACTGTAACAACATTACCTATTCTTAAATATTGAAATTGCGCACTAGTGCTCACCGTAATATTGCTAACATTCGTAAGCACGGGAACATAAGTACCGCTTGAAACGGGTGTTGCAAGACCAGTTAATGGAAGTCCCGTGCAATTCGTTAAAATGCCAGCACTAGGGGTACCAAGATTTGGTGTAATTAATGTAGGAGATGTTTGCCTGACTACATTCCCTGTGCCAGTTGGCACACCTAAACCTAAATTAACAAGCGCTGCTGCAACATTAGTTAAATCAGATAAGTTATTTGCTGCGAGTAAAAATGAAGATGGCCCAAAGGTAAATTGTGAGAATAATACAGGATCGGTATCGACTGTCACAACCGTTGCCGTCTCAAGCCATGAGGTCGTTGCAAGTGTCGTTCCATTATTAACAGCAACTAATGTACCCGGTTTAATTTCAAGCGCTGTATCATAATCCGTGGCACGTGTTAATACATAGGGAACTGAAATAGTATCGCCATTGGTCGTTAAAACATAGACGCCATTATGCTGAGGCAATGTTTGATCTTTAACTAAAATACGGCTATTTAAAGGAGGAGATACACCATCTGTTGAAAATGCTGCAAATGTGCCTGAATTATCAGTAAGCGTTGCACCAATCCCAGCGCCTGCTTGTACCACATTTAAATTACCCGTGGTTCCTGCATAACAAGATAAAATGACGGTAATCCCTGATGCAAACTGATCGACATATTGTTTAGTTGCAGCACCTAATGGCAGTGTAGGATTTGCATTTAAGATTAATGGCCCTAACATGGTGCCACCTGTTAAAGGCAAAAATCCTGTCAGGACAGATCCAGAATTAAACAATGCTGCCACTTGGGAAAGTGATTCTTTGGATGTCACACCATTTTGTACCACAGGTAAAAAATCAGTGAGTTGAGCACCTGCTACTGCTGGTAATGCTGAAATTTTGACACCTGTCATGTTTACATCCTTGTCAATTATTTAAAAGCTAAATACGCAATGGTTCCTGTACCTGTCGGGCTTCCTGTTTTAGTAAAAGTAATGACAAATCCATCTGAAGTAAAAGAACTAATTAGTCCTTGCTGATCATTCCCAGTAGATACAATTAAACGAATAGAGAAACTTGTAGAAATAGTCGCTGCTGGTACTGTTGGATTAAAAGAATAATATACATGAGCAGTTCCATTATCAAATCCTACTGATCCCCCAGATGCTGGAGATGCTAAAAATATGACTAATGAAGGTTGAAAGGCAAGCCCAGTAACAGTTGCAGTACCACCTGTCGCGGTTGTCATCGCATAAGTAGTACTACCAATAGCTGTGACAGTGTTCGTTCCTAATGGTAATAAATTACTTGCTGCAATGGCTGCTGCAATACTTGGAACACCCGTACCATTTGTGACTAATACACCATTATTAGCCGTTGCAAGACCTGAAATAACATTAGCAGCACTTGAATAAAGTATTTGATTAATGGTCGTAGTCGCAGGATAAGTCGCAGTCGTTGCAACCCAATTCGTACCATCTGCACGTAATATTGTTCCAGTGCCTGACGCTGAATTTGGATAAGTTGGCGTTGAATAAACGTTATTAGTCCCATCTGATATCAATATTTTCCCTGTTGTACCACTTGCGCTTGGATATGTCGGTGTTGAATAAGAAAGACCAACAGAAGCCGTTGAATCAATTTGTAATACTTTCCCATTTCCAGCGACAGCCGGAACTCGAGCATTGACAGTAGAAAATCCGAATAAATCACCTTTTGTCGTGAGTAATGTTACGCCTGCTGCTGGTGAAGATAACCAATTAGTACCATCACTTGTTAACACGTTCCCTGCTGTTCCAGCAACAGCGGGATAAGTCGGCGTTGATGCTATCCAATTTGTTCCATCAGATATAATTATTTTTCCTAATGTAGCACTAGCATTAGGAAATGTTGGTGTTGATAAAACATAATTCGTTCCATTTGATAACAATACTTTATTAGCAGTTGCTCCTGCTGAAGTTGGAATTGTACTAGTACTGTAAATATTATTCGTACCATCAGAAATTAAAAATTTCCCTGATGTTCCACTTGCACTTGGATAAGTTGGAGTTGAATATGCAAGCCCAGTTGCTGCTCCTGATGATACTTGCAAAACTTTACCATCACCAGTTGCTACAGGAAGACGATCATTTACAGTTGAAAATGTATAGATATCACCTTTTGTCGTTAAAGGTGATCCAGCACCAGATGATGCTGCAATACTTATGGAATTGCTTCCAGGTGTAATTGAAATTCCAGCACCTGCCGTCAACGAGGCCGCAGCAGGTGATCCCGCTGTTGATCCTATAATTAATTGACCATCAGTTAAGGTTACATAAGTAGGAAGTCCAGTTGACGGAACAGTTAGAACAGATCTTGTAACTGTTGCAAGTAAACCAATAGTATTGGAAGCACTTCCATAGAGAATTGAATTTTGAGTTACGAGATCAGGATATATCGTTGTCGTATAAGTATTTGTTGTACCATCTGATCGAATAATTTTACCGACAGGGGCAACAGTATTAGGCCACAACGATGTACTTGCAACCCAGTTCGTCCCATTAGCATAAAGAAAACTACCAGTTGATGTTGCAACTGATGGATAAGTAGCCGTTGAAAAGGAAGGCGGTGCTGCCGCATTACTTTGTAGCACATTTCCAGTTGTTCCAGGTCCTGCCAATATTGATGGTGTACCAATCGCACTCGTTACAAGTAAGCCATTATTAGCCGTAGCTAAACCACTTAAGGTATTACCAGCGGCTGCATAATAAGCAAGTTGATTAATCAATCCAGGATTAACAGTTCCCCCTGTACCAAAGATTGCTTTCATGGATGCACCGCTAATAGCTGCATCTGTTCCTGGCGTATAAGGCGATTGCACAAGATAAAATAAATCGGTGTTATTGATGATGGTTGTTGGATTGATTGCAAATATTTGGGCTAAGGTCTTTGACATATCACGCTCCTGCCGTCTCAAGTGGGGTGTTATCGCTTAATAAAAAGTTACTTAAATCTGTAATCAATAAAAACCCAGTCGGAGGAGGTGGAACTTCTCCAGAAAAAGGATAAATAATGATAGGTATACTTCCAAAATACCAGCCCATTAACTACCCCAGAATAATTGTGCCGCTGCAATAGTGGTATTTGCGGTAAAGACCTTAACACTTTTTAAGGGATGCCAAAGACCTGCTGCAATATTTGGCAATGTTATTGTTTCACCGTACCACGTTAAAAAAGACAAACTGCCAGTCGTACCAACATAAAGCCATGTAGCAAATTCCAAAACACCAGGCGGTGTTTGTGAGTTGGTGTAACCCGTATCATAGGTAACAGTTCCATATCTAACAGGGCCACCCAGTACACGTACTTGAGCAGTGTACAAATTTGGATCAAGAGGTTGTATTTGGACAAAAGGTAAAGACATGCTTTGATATCCTTATCAAAACAGGGAGAACATCATGTTCTCCCTTAATATAAAATAACTTTAAAGTACTGAATAACCAATCAAAATAGTACCATTCAAAGCTGTCGCAGCCGTGAGATTGTATATGGTTAACGTGGCACTTCCTGCACCTGGAATTACTTTGAAATTTACATTTTGAGTCGTATTGGTTCCACCTTGAATAGTTAATCCAATCACAGATGTTGCTGTAATAAATGTATTTGTCCAAGTAATTGCATAATTTGCTCCACCTGCGGTAGTCAAAGCAGATGTTGTAATCACACCAGCGACACCACTTGCAGTGACGGCGTTCGCAGCTTCAGTACCATTCACTTTAGCAAGCACAATACTAGAACCTGCTGCCATGGTATTAGTTGAATCTTTTCTTACAATATTAGATGCGAGAATGCCACTGTCTTGAATAGAACCAGCAGCATCTGCTGCTGTAACAATGTGATTTATTGTAAAACCAGCGCCTGCAGTTGATGCAAGATCAGGAAGTGCAACATTGGTTGCAGCTTTCGTTGATGCAGTGCCAGATCCCGCTGGAATTGCTGCAGTGAAATGAATCGCATCAACACCAAAAATACCCGGCAACGGTTCAACCAAAACAAACATAGATCCAGCAGATACCGTTCCTGCGCCAATTGTCGTCCACTGGCCAATCTTTAATTGCTCAATACATTGGAAATCTGCACGTCTTTGAAGGACGGCAGAAACGCCAACGGCGCCCGTCTGGGTGCAGATATATATGCCGTTTTCCCATCCATTAGTCTGACCAACTAAGGCAACGCTATCACCTAGTACGACAACGACGCTATCAATGGTTAATACACCCGTTGCATAAGTAAATGTTGCACCAACGCCTGAATTAGTTTGGCCATTAAAATAAGTTCCAGTCTGATTAGCCGTTGCAACGACACGACAGGCGGTCAGCCCATCGTAAACATTATATTGTTGAAAGCTCATGAGGATAATTCCTTTTAAAAGTGATCACTTAAGTGTTTCGAAACGTAAATATTATAACTCAAAGTCTATTAAAGCTTAACGAAGACATTTAAATAGACAACAGGTTGTTGAACATTAAAGGGCACACTATTTGGTGCATTTGTGCCAGTGACTGCTTGTGCTGATATATTAAAATTAGCCCCTGCTGCAATGAGTGAGGTTGCCGCATTGGTATAAAAATTACCTGATGCTGCAGGATGGACATGTGCACCGACTTCATTTGGTGCTTGAGTATGACGTTCATTACCAGTCGTCTGACCAATTGCCCAGTTCGTACCCGTATTGCTCCCACCTGTTACAGGAACAGAATTACCTGTTGGCGTACCAACGGCTGCAAGTAATCGACCAGCAGTTCTGGTTAAAAGAATCTGATTATTTGCTGTAAAATCAGCCACGGAACTTGCACCATATGTAATAATCGGCCCAACTGAACCAGGTGCTAACATGGGTGCTAATCCCTGATTTCCCTGGAAGGTATTCCATATCAAATCAAATAATGGAAAGGTATCAACATTCGCTCTCGATGTGAAAGCAGATACTGATCCTGCATTACCAATTGTCCCATCATTCATAATCACCCAACCATAAGGTGTGAAGTTATTAAGCGATGTTCTAATATCACCCGTTCTAGCTGTATCGGAAATCGCATTGATCATGTCAAACGTTGCATAGTCAACAATTGGAGCCATTTGGCCTAAATAAAGAGAAGGTTTGACAAGATCAATTGTCGTTGTGTTATTTAATGGTAAATTAATCTGCAAAAATAATGCATCATTTTTGCATGCACCAATTGTTTTAGTGGTTGCATCGGGAACAATGACGCCATTAACGACATAAGAATTCCAATTTGCTGTTAAATTAATATTATTAATCACTACGACTTGATCAGCAGATGGTGCACCACCTGATCCATAAAATTGCCTTAAGGAAACCGTAATATTTGAATTGCCACCTATGCATCTTGCCCATAGTCTAACACTGACTGGCTGTTGGGATAGACTTTGCACACCCAATGAAATTGGAAATTGAACGTATTTAAAAGTCTCAACTGCTCCTGCTCCACCACAAATATATCGTAAGAATTGATTTGGCGTAATATCAGGGGCTAAATCATTTGTTCCAGGTGGTGTAAAATTTACAAAATCTATAGTATCTGTGGCCGATGTATTATTTTTAGCAAATATAATATCAGGCCCAGTTGGCCCAAATAAGATATCTACTGGGTCATTGACATATCCAGCATTATTAGATGGCGCTAAAGTTAATGATGTAGGCAATGAAGGCGTACCAACTGTATCGCCAATATTTCGATAAAACACACCATTGATTACAAAATTTTGATTGGTGTTAATAGTGATAATGCTTCCACCACCACCGCCACCAGCGCCTGATAACCCGTTAAAATCCCAAAGGAATTGCTGGGTTTGCGGATCATCAGAATCATAGACCCTAATGTAATAAGTATCTGTAGGATTATTAGAATCAAACTCCCAAAAGATAGGCGGCATTGTGCCATTGCCAAAACCAACAATCGGTTGACCATAAGGAATAGCGCCCGCTGCATCTTGAAAAGCAGGTTTAAAAGTGGTGGGATCTAAACTGCGATAAGTATAAATAGAGGCCCCAGCAGGCAATTTTGAGAAATTATCAATGATGACCCAATGCGGGTTAGGTTGAATAGAAAATGTAATTGCCATGTAAGGTCCTTTTATTTAATCATTTTAGCGATTAATTTTTCCCTAATAGTTGGAGATGTCAGTAGTTTATTTATTCCTCTTGCTCCTAACATTGCTCCACCTGCAAGAAATGGATTTGTTACAAGACCGGCTATAGCTGCTAAGTCTCCTAATCTTGCTCCAGTTTTTGGGTTTCTCATTACTTGAAATGCTTCAGGGTTTTTTTCAATTAATTCACTATAGTTTTTTAATTCTTTTCCTAACTTACCTGGAAATAATAAGTCAAATTGTCTTGGCCCTAAACTTTTACTTGAAATTAATTGTTTGAATGCTAATGGATCTAATTCACCTTTATTATTATAAGCACGTTTTAAAAATGCATATCCTAATAATTTTCTTTTTGATTCAGGTAATTTACTAACAAATTTTTCTAATAAATTTGCTCTATCCGTTGTCTTACCTGTTTTAATAAATGATTGAACAATCAAATCAGGATCAAAATTTTTATTACTCGCAACTTTATATATTTCTTTTTCTAAATATGGAGAATAATTTTTAGCGTAATTTGCTTCGGCTTTGTTAAAGCTATCAATTAATTTTTTATTTCCAGAATTATTGACTCCATTTTTTACATCTTTTTTTAAAGCTTGTGATAATCTTCTAAATACGGGAGAAAGATTTCTATCCGCTGTATTTCCTGATTGAGCATATCTCTCAGCTATATCATCTAAATGACTACTTAAAATATTTGCTTCTTTTAAAGTAGGATATTTAATAGAGGAAACAATAGGTTTTCCTTCTACATCTAATATT
>Ga0105239_10001240_pt1 | contig 34755 bp, 35 predicted proteins | sample KBSC44metaG_FD_92761 | JGI IMG/M metagenome (GOLD analysis project Ga0105239, IMG submission 92761) | Corn rhizosphere microbial communities from Kellogg Biological Station, Michigan, USA - KBS C4-4 metaG | ecosystem: Host-associated > Plants > Roots > Rhizosphere > Soil | place: Michigan, USA... | reverse complement strand
CTCCCAAAGGCATGACTTTGGAGGAGCGCGTCACCTGGCTGCGCAATTTGATGGGCGGCTCATGGCGCGACGTGCCGCGCGATCTCGCCATGTGGCGCGAGCACTGTATCGGGACGGTCACCGCCATATCGCGCGATACCGTGATCTTCTCTCATTACGTTGCGATCAACGTGATCGCGGGTGCGGCGAGCGACGATGATCGCGTGGTCGTGTTCTCGCCCGACAATTGTTCGGTCACCGTGTTCGAGACCGACGGAACGAATTTGAAGTTGCTTGAAAAAGGCGCCGAAGCGCCGCTGACGAAGGTGAACTGATGTCCGAACCGCATGAGATGACCGCTGCCGAACTGTCCGCAGCATACAAAACGAAGGCGCTGTCGCCGGTCGAGGTGACGGAAGCGTTGCTGGGCCGCATCGAGGCGCTGGATGCGCAGGTCAATGCGTTCTGCCTGATCGATGCGCCCACGACGCTGAAGCAGGCCGAGGAGGCGGAAGCGCGCTGGATGGCGGGGGAGCCGTTGTCACCGCTCGATGGTGTGCCCGTGGCGGTCAAGGACCTTCTGCTCACCAAAGGCTGGGCGACGCGGCGCGGTTCGCTGACAATCGATCCGAATGGTCCGTGGACGGAGGATGCGCCGACGGTGGCGCGCCTGCGCGAGGCGGGTGCCGTATTGCTCGGCAAGGTCACGACACCGGAATTCGGCTGGAAGGGCTCGACGGACAGCCCGCTCACCGGGACGACGCGCAATCCCTGGAACCTGAAGAAGACGCCGGGCGGTTCCTCCGGCGGATCCTCGGCAGCGCTGTCCGCGCGGTTCTCACCGCTGGCGCTCGGCACCGATGGCGGCGGCTCGATCCGCATTCCCGCAAGCTTCACCGCGACCTACGGCCTCAAGCCCAGCTTCGGCCGTGTGAGTGCGTATCCGCTGTCGCCGTTCGGCACGGTTGCCCATGTCGGTCCGATGACCCGCACGGTGCGCGATGCCGCTCTGATGATGAACGTGCTGGCAAAGCCCGATGCGCGCGACTGGTTCAACGTGCCGGGCGAGAGCGCAGATCACACCGCGCGACTCGGCGAGAGTATGAAGGGCAAGCGCATCGCTTTCAGCCCGCGCCTCGGCTACGCAAAGAAGGTGCTGCCCGAGGTCGAGGCGCTGGTGGCTACGGCGGTGAAGCGCTTCGAAGCCATGGGTGCGATTGTCGAGCAGGTCGATCCGTCTACGGACGATCCGTCGGAAACCTTCCAGACGCTGTGGTGGGCGGGGGCGGGTTTCCTGCTCGGAGACTTGCCAGAGGAAAAGAAAGCGCAGCTCGATCCCGGCCTGCGCAAGATGGCGGAGGAGGGCGCGAAGATTCCGCTCAAATCCTATCTCGCCGCCAACGCGGTGCGCGGCGCCTATGGCAGCAAGCTTCGCCAGTTTATGGAGCGCTACGATTTCATCGTGACGCCTTCGACCGCGACGACGGCATTCGATACCGGCCAGCTTTCGCCCATGGGCGACGATGGCCGCGCCTGGATGCAATGGACGCCGTTCAGCTTCCCGTTCAATCTCACCCAGCAGCCCGCCGCCAGCATCAATTGCGGCTTCTCAAGCGATGGCCTGCCGGTGGGGCTGCAGATCGTAGGCAAGATGTTCGACGACGCGGGTGTTCTCGCCGCCAGCGCCGCCTACGAAACCGTCGACCCGCATTTCGACAAGGTGCCTGCCGGGTTCTAGAGTAGCGCGATGAGCGCCGAAATCCTGACCGTCGCAGAGATGTATGCCGCCGACCGTTATGCGGCGGAGCATGGCGTGCCGTCGCTGACGCTGATGGAAAAGGCCGGACGCGTGGTCGCCGACGAAATCTGCAAGCGCTGGCAGCCACGACCAACGGCCGTGCTGTGCGGCCCGGGTAACAATGGCGGCGATGGGTTCGTGGTTGCGCGGCTGCTGAAAGAGCGCGGCTGGGAGGTCTGGGTTGAAGCGCTTGCCGAAGTCGATACTCTGAAGGGCGATGCCGCGCAGATGGCAAGGCGCTGGCGCGGGAAGACAACGCATCTTTCCGAACCCAACCCGATGGCTGCGCTCTATGTCGATGCCCTGTTCGGTGCAGGCCTCTCCCGGCCGCTTGAAGGCGACGCGCGAAATTTTGTGGAGATGTCGAATCTCCTGCAGGGCGCTGTGGTCGCCATCGATGTGCCGAGCGGGCTGCATGGCGATACGGGCAAGCCGCTCGGAGAGGTGTGCGTCGAAGCGGATCTGACCGTCACCTTCTTTCGCAAAAAGCCGGCGCATGTGCTCATGCCGGGGCGGGAACTGTGCGGCGAGGTCGTTGTCGCGGATATCGGTATTCCGGATACGGCCGCGGCCGGCGTAAAGCTGTTCGAGAACGGGCCGGATCGTTGGCAATACCCGTGGCCCGAAGCGGCCGGACACAAATATGCGCGCGGTCACTGTGTCGTCGTCAGCGGACCGGCGCATGCGACGGGCGCAGCGCGGCTTGCGGCGCGGGGTGCGCTCAGGATGGGGGCCGGGCTTGTCAGTGTCGCTAGTCCGCCCGAGGCCGTGCCGGTCAATGCCGCAACGCTCGCGGCAATCATGGTCAAGCCGTTCTCGGGTGCCACAGGACTCGGTGATCTTCTGAAGGACAAGCGCTTCAACGCCGTCGTCATCGGGCCGGGCTGCGGAACCGGCCGCGCGACCCAGGAACTCGTCGAGGCGGTGCTTACGACCGACGCGGCCGCGGTGATCGACGCCGACGCACTGACATCCTTCCAGGACGATCCGGCAGCGCTGTTCCGCCTCCTGCGCGAACCCGCCGTGCTGACGCCTCACAAGGGCGAATTCGAACGGATTTTCAAAGGTGTGCTGGAGAAATCTCAGAACAAGATTGAAGCGGCGCGTGCGGCGGCTGCGATGGCTGGATGCACCGTGCTTCTCAAGGGGCCGGACACCGTCGTCGCCACGCCCAACGGGCTTGCCACTGTCAACACCCATGCGCCACCGGCATTGGCGACCGCCGGTTCCGGCGATGTACTCGCCGGCTTCATCGGTGGTCTGATGGCGCAGGGACTCGATTCCTACAAGGCGGCTTCAGCCGCCGTCTGGCTCCATGGGGAGGCCGCGTTCCGGTTTGGGCCCGGGTTGATCGCAGAGGATTTGCCGGAAATGCTTCCGGCCGCCCTTCGCGCCTTGAGGGACCGAACGGATGACCGACATCACGATCCGCATGGCGGAGCGGGCTGACCTGCCCGCGCTGCTCGACATCTACAACCACTACATCCTGACCACGCCTATCACCTTCGACATCGAGCCGCGCACGCTCGCCCAGCGCCAAGCGTGGCTGGAGCAGTTCTCGCCCGCGGGCAGATACCGATGCTTCGTCGCGGTGCGTGCGGACGAGCCAGTCGGTTGGGCGTGCTCAGCGCAATTCAAGGAGAAGGCCGCCTACGCGACGACCATCGAGACCAGCATCTATCTCGCACCCGATGAACACCGCCATGGACTGGGACGACGGCTCTACGAAACCCTGTTCGATGCGCTGAAGGGCGAAGACATCCACCGCGCCTATGCCGGCATCACACTGCCGAACGATGCCTCGGTCGGGGTGCACAAGGCCCTCGGTTTTCGGCTGATTGGCGTGCAGCCAGAGGTCGGCCGCAAGTTCGGACAGTACTGGGATGTCGCGCTATTCTTTCGGGAAATGGATTGAGAGGGGGATCATGAAGGCGATTGTCATTGGCGCCGTTGCGCTGTTGGCGAGTGGAGTGGCGCTCGCTTCACCGGCAGACGACATGAAAGCGGTCGCGGACCTCGACACGGTGTATCAGGCCGCGGTGAAGGCGAACGATGCCGATACCATGGCGAAAATTCTCGATCCTGATTTCACGCTGGTGATCGGAACGGGCGCAGCGTTCTCGACGAAGGACCTGCTCGACAGCGCGCGCAATAAGGATGCGATCTACGAGCACCAGGAAGAAGAGGCGGGTACGCAGAGGGTGCGGGTCTGGGGCGACACCGCCGTCGTCACCGCGAAACTGTGGCTGAAGGGCACGCGTGGCGGAAAGCCGTTCGAGCGCAAGCTTTGGTTCAGCGACACCTATCACCGCACGCCCACAGGCTGGCGCTATGTGTTCGGTCAGGCCTCGCTTCCGCTGCCCGCGGAGAACGCGCCCGCGCACTGAATTTTGCCTCGTTGCCGATAGCCATGACGCCGCGTTGACGCAGATCCTGAAATAGCTCGACAGAACCCGCCTCCGGACCAACCCCGAAGGCCGGCTCGCGTCTTTCATAGGTTCATTCCTCTGGCACCGCGGCGGGCCGCGCCAAACCCCTAGCCACCCCCAAAAACCCCTGTTATAGGGGCGCCCTTCCAGGGGCGAGCCCGTTTGCCTCGGGACGGCTGAAAGGCGGGCGTGGCGGAACTGGTAGACGCGCTGGATTTAGGTTCCAGTGACGCAAGTCGTGGGGGTTCAAGTCCCTTCGCCCGCACCAGTCTACGCTGCGCAGCGGCGGAGACTGCCCGGCATAGCCCGCAGGGCGACGACGGGCTGTTTGTTCGTTCGCGCAGCTTCGCCTGGCAGGCCGGTCGAGTTTGAGAATTGATAAGGACGTTGAGACATGCAGATCACCGAGACCGTTTCCGAAGGCCTGCGCCGCGAATACCACGTGGTGGTGACGCAAGGCGATCTGGACAAGAAGGTCACCGCGCGCCTGGAGGAGATGAAGCCGCGCATGCACCTGAAGGGCTTCCGCCCGGGCAAGGCGCCGGTCTCGTTCCTCAAGAAGCAGTTCGGCAAGTCCATGATGGGCGAGGCCGTCGAAGAGGCGGTCAACGAGGGCAGCAAGAAAGCGATTGAGGACAACGCGCTGAAGCCGGCCTTCCAGCCGCAGGTCGAGCCCGTCGGTGCGATCGAGCAGGTTGTCGAGGGCAAGGCCGATCTGGAATTCACGATCAAGATCGACCTGATGCCGGATTTCGATCTGGCCGATGTCTCGAAGCTCAAGATCGAGCGCCTCGTTTCCGACGTGACGGACGCCGACGTCGATGAAGCGCTTCGCCGGCTTGCCGAACAGTCCAAGACCTATTCGCCGCGCGAGCCCGACGAAAAGTCGGAGCTCGACGATATGGTGAAGCTCGATTTCGAGGGCAGCATCGACGGCACGCCATTTACCGGCGGCAAAGCCAGCGATTTCGATCTGGTGCTGGGTTCAGGCCAGTTCATCCCCGGTTTCGAGGAGCAGCTTCTCGGACTGAAGAGCGGCGAATCCAAAGACGTGAACGTGGCGTTCCCGGGCGACTACCCGGAAGCGAGCCTCGCGGGCAAGGACGCGGTCTTCGCCGTCACCGTGAAGGAAATAAAGAAGCCCGATCCGCTTACCGTCGATGCCGAACTGGCCAAGCGCCTCGGCCTCGATTCGCTGGCGACGCTCAAGGATCGCGTGCGCGATCAGGTGAAGAGCGATTTCCAGCGCGCCAGCCGCCTGCACCTGAAGCGCCGCATTCTGGACGCGCTCGACAAGGAGCACAGCTTCCCGCTTCCGCCCGCGATGGTGGAAGGCGAGTTCAACGGCATCTGGAGTGCCGTCGAGACGGAGCTGAAGCGCGAAGGCAAGACCGCGGCCGACGAGGGCAAGACCGAAGAAGAACTCAAGAAGGAATATCACGACATCGCCGAACGCCGCGTGCGTCTCGGCCTCGTGCTCGCGCGCTTGGGCGAACAGAATGGCCTCAGCGTCGCCAACGACGAGATGCAGCGTGCTATCGCCGCACGTGCGCGCCAATTCCCCGGCCAGGAACAGCAGGTGTTCGAGTACTACAGCAAGAACGCGCAGGCTCAGGCCGAAATCCGCGCGCCGATCTTCGAAGACAAGGTGGTGGATTTCATTGCGGAACTCGCCGACATCACCGACCGCAAAGTGGATCGCGAAACGTTGTTCCTCGATCCCGACGAAGCGGAAGAGAAGTTGAAGAGCGCGTAGGGCGTTCAATAACCATTTGAACCGTATGGTGGTTAATCCGCCGGTGACGGCTTATATGGAACGTTGACAGCGCGCTCGGCTGCGCTCCAACCTCAATTTCCGAATCAGGAGGTTCCGTGAAGGACCCGCGCGACGTCTATATGAATACGCTGGTACCGATGGTGGTCGAGCAGACCGCCCGCGGCGAGCGCGCCTACGACATCTATTCCCGCCTGCTGAAGGAGCGCGTGCTCTTCGTGACGGGCCCGATCGAGGATTATGGCGCCAGTCTGATCACCGCCCAGCTTCTTTTCCTGGAGGCCGAAAACCCCAAGAAAGAAATCTCGATGTACATCAACTCGCCGGGCGGCATCGTGACCGCGGGACTGGCCGTGTACGATACGATGCAATACATCCGCCCCGCGGTGCAGACCTATTGCGTCGGCCAGGCGGCTTCCGCGGCGTCGCTGTTGTTGTGCGCGGGCAAGAAGGGTGAGCGTTATGCGCTGCCCAATTCCCGCATTCTCGTGCATCAGCCCTCGGCGTCCTATTACGGCCAGGCGGCGGATATCGCCCGCCACGCGCAGGAGATCGTCAAGCTGAAGAAGCGGCTGAACGAGATCTACGCCAAGCACACCGGCCAGACGGTGGAGGCGGTTGAAAAGGCGCTCGACCGCGATACTTATATGACTTCCGAAGAGGCGAAAGCCTTCGGGCTGATCGATACCGTGATGGAACGGCGCCCCGAATCTGCTGAGTCGAAGTCCTGAAATTGGGCGGGCGCCTCAAAAATGGCGGAATTCCGGGGATTAAACAAATCTTGATCCGCTCGGCGCTAACGTGGTCGAATGAATCAGGGCAGAACCTGATCCGAATGGCGCAGTTCGTGCACATCGATAACCGGTTGGGTCAATGCGGTGTTTTAGGGACGGGCTTCCTGCCCGAAAGAGCCTATGAGTAAGGCCGGCGGCGGCGAGTCCAAGAATACGCTCTACTGCTCGTTTTGCGGCAAGAGCCAGCACGAGGTCCGTAAGCTGATTGCGGGCCCGACGGTGTTCATCTGCGATGAATGCGTCGAGCTGTGCATGGAGATCATCCGCGAGGAGAACAAGACCTCCTTCATGAAGTCGAAGGAAGGCGTTCCGAGCCCGCAGGAAATCTTCAAGGTCCTCGACGACTACGTCGTCGGCCAGCAGCACGCCAAGAAGGTGCTCTCGGTCGCGGTCCACAACCATTACAAGCGCATCAACGCGGGCGGCAAGAACCAGGACGTCGAACTCGCGAAATCGAACATCCTGCTGATCGGTCCGACCGGTTGCGGCAAGACGCTGCTGGCGCAGACGCTGGCGCGCATCCTTGACGTGCCGTTCACCATGGCGGACGCGACGACGCTGACCGAGGCCGGTTATGTCGGCGAGGACGTCGAGAACATCATCCTCAAGCTGCTGCAGAACGCCGACTACAATGTCGAGCGTGCGCAGCGCGGCATCGTCTACATCGACGAAGTCGACAAGATTTCCCGCAAATCCGACAATCCTTCGATCACGCGCGACGTGTCGGGCGAGGGCGTGCAGCAGGCGCTCCTCAAGATCATGGAAGGCACGGTCGCGAGCGTTCCCCCGCAGGGCGGCCGCAAACATCCGCAGCAGGAGTTCCTTCAGGTCGACACGACCAACATCCTGTTCATCTGCGGCGGCGCGTTTGCCGGTCTCGAGAAGATCATTTCCTCGCGTACCAGCGGTACCTCGATGGGCTTCGGCGCCACGGTGCGCGCGCCTGACGAGCGCGGCACGGGCGAAGTCCTGCGCGAAGTGGAACCCGAGGATCTGCTCAAATTCGGCCTGATCCCGGAATTCATCGGCCGTCTGCCGGTGCTCGCGACCTTGGGCGATCTGTCTGAGCAGGCGCTGATCGAAATCCTCACCCGTCCGAAGAACGCGCTCGCCAAGCAGTATCAGCGCATGTTCGAGATGGAGAACGTCAAGCTCCGGTTCCAGGACGAAGCGATGCACTCCATCGCCCGCCGCGCCATCGCGCGCAGGACCGGCGCACGCGGACTGCGCTCGATCATGGAAAACATCCTGCTCGAGACGATGTTCGAACTTCCCACGCTTAACGGCGTGCAGGAAGTGGTGATAACGGCGGATGTGGTCGATGGCCGCGCCCGTCCGCTATACACCTACTCGGACAAGGGAATGCCGCGCGAACAGACGGCTTCCTGAACCGTCAGTCATCCCACGCGTTATTCTGAGCGCAAAATCTCGTCAGACCGGCGCGTAGAGTTACCAAACCTTGAAACCGGGGTTCCAAAGGCCCACCTTTGTTCTCGGAGTCGGCCCAAAAGGGCGACTTAATCAAGGTTTCGTACGCCCATTCGGGGTATGATGCCTTTTCAACCGGACCGCCCAAAGCGTCCGGACAGGAGAAAAACATGACGGATTCCGTTGTAAGTACCCCCAAGGGCGATACTGGCGGCTCGGTGGCGTCGGTTCTGCCGCTTCGCGACATCGTCGTATTCCCGCACATGATCGTGCCGCTTTTCGTCGGGCGTGAGAAATCGGTGCGAGCACTCGAAGAAGTGATGAGCGAGGAGAAACAGATTCTGCTTCTGACGCAGAGGAATGCGTCGGATGACGACCCGTCCGCCGAAGGACTGCACACCATCGGCACGCTCGCAACCGTGCTCCAACTTTTGAAGCTGCCAGACCAGACGGTGCGCGTGCTCGTCGAGGGCAAGTCGCGCGCGAAGGTCACGGATTTTCTGCCGCGTACCGATTTCTTCCAGGCCAACATCGAACGCATTCCGGAGAATGTCGGCGAAGCGCGCGAGACCGAGGCGCTGATCCGCACGGTCAAGACGAATTTCGAGCAGTACATCAAGCTCAACAAGAAGATCCCGGCGGAGACGCTTGCTTCGGTCGCGCAGATCGACGAGCCGGCGAAGCTTGCCGACACGGTCGCCTCGCATTTGTCGGTGAAGATTTCCGATCGTCAGGCATTGCTGGAAACGCTGAACACGGCCGAGCGGCTGGAGAAGGTGCTGTCGCTGATCGAAGGCGAAATCGGCGTGCTTCAGGTCGAGCGCAAGATCCGCTCGCGCGTGAAGCGCCAGATGGAGAAGACGCAGCGCGAGTACTACCTGAACGAACAGCTCAAGGCGATCCAGAAGGAGCTGGGCGAGGGCGAAGAAGGCCGCGACGAGCTCAACGAGATCGAAACGCGCATCCGCAAGACCAAGCTTTCGAAGGAAGCCCGCGAAAAGGCGATGGCCGAAGTGAAGAAGCTTCGCTCCATGAGCCCGATGTCGGCGGAAGCGACCGTCGTGCGCAACTATCTCGACTGGATGCTCTCGCTCCCTTGGGGCAAGAAGTCGAAGGTCAAGAAGGACATCGCCGCGGCCGAGCAGATCCTGCACGACGACCACTACGGTCTCGAGAAGGTCAAGGAACGCATCCTCGAATATCTCGCCGTGCAGCAGCGCGCCGGGAAGATGAAAGGCCCGATCCTCTGCCTCGTCGGACCTCCGGGCGTCGGCAAGACGTCGCTCGCGAAGTCGATCGCGAAGGCCACGGGCCGCGAGTATGTCCGCATGTCGCTCGGCGGCGTGCGTGACGAAGCGGAAATCCGCGGTCACCGCCGCACCTATATCGGCTCGATGCCCGGCAAGGTCATCCAGTCGATGAAGAAGGCGAAGTCGGCGAACCCGCTATTCCTGCTGGACGAGATCGACAAGCTCGGAGCGGACTGGCGCGGCGATCCTTCGAGCGCGTTGCTCGAAGTACTCGACCCCGAGCAGAACCACACCTTCAACGACCATTATCTGGAGGTCGATTTCGACCTTTCGGATGTGATGTTCATCACCACGGCCAACATGCTGCACATGCCGCAGCCGCTGATGGACCGCATGGAGATCATCCGCATTCCCGGCTACACCGAGGATGAGAAGGTCGAGATCGCCAAGCGCCATCTCATCGAGAAAGAGGTGAAGGCGCACGGTTTGAAGGACGAGGAGTGGAGCATCACCGATGGCGCGCTCCGCGACATGATCCGCTACTACACGCGGGAAGCCGGTGTGCGTAATCTCGAGCGCGAGATCGCAAACCTGACCCGCAAGGCGGTGAAAGAGATCGTCTCCGGCAAGACCACGAAGATCCAAGTCACACCCGAGAACCTCGGCACCTATGCCGGTGTTCGCAAGTTCCGCTTCGGCGAAATCGAGGGCGAGGATCAGGTCGGTGTGGTCACGGGTTTGGCCTGGACCGAGGTCGGCGGCGACACGCTGCAGATCGAGGCTGTGATGCTCCCCGGCAAGGGCCGCATGCAGACGACCGGCAAGCTCGGCGATGTGATGAAGGAATCGATCGACGCGGCGCGCTCCTATGTGCGCTCCAAGGCGACGAGTTTCGGCATCAAGCCGCCGACCTTCGACAAGGTCGACATCCATGTGCACGTGCCGGAAGGTGCGACACCCAAGGATGGTCCCTCGGCCGGCGTGGCGATGGCGACGTCCATCATCTCGGTGCTCACCGGCATCCCGGTGCGCCGTGACGTGGCGATGACGGGCGAGGTCACGCTTCGCGGCCGCGTCCTGCCGATCGGTGGGTTGAAAGAGAAACTGCTCGCAGCCCTTCGGGCCGGCATCAAGACGGTGCTGATCCCCGATGAGAACGAGAAGGATCTCGCGGAAATCCCCGACAATGTGAAGTCGGGTATGACCATCGTGCCGGTGAAGACGGTGGGTGAGGCGCTCAAGGTTGCGCTTGCGCGCCAGCCCGAGCCCATCGACTGGGTCGAGCCGCCGGAAGTGGTGGCGTCTTCCGCAGCGCTGCGCGACGGCGACGCCGACGCCGTGGTTACGCACTAAAAGCGGCTGACTACGAGGACAGAATAGGGGCTCGGGGAGAAATCTCCGGGCCCTTTTCTTTGTTATTCGCGAGGCCGCGTCTCCACCGTTACAACCCAATTACGGCCGTGAAAGGATAGCGGGCCCGAGTCGTTTCCGATTCGGGCCTGTTTTTCACAAAAAAATTGGCAGAATCCCTCGGTTTTCCGCTTTCGAGCCCTTTAGACTGGCCCTAGAGTTGCCCAACCGGGAGGCGAATCGCGCTCCGGGGCGTTTCGGGCGGGCGTTGGCACCAAAGGAGACCCATATGAACAAGAACGATCTGATCCAGAAATTGTCCGACCAGACGGGCCTGTCGAAGAACGACTCCACCAAGGCCGTCGAGGGTGTGTTCGCGATTATCGAAGCGACGCTGAAAGCCGGCGACGAAGTGCGCCTGACGGGCTTCGGCGTCTTCGCCGTGTCACAGCGCGCCGGCGGCAAAGGCCGCAACCCGCAGACGGGCGAGGAAATCACCATCAAACCGTCCAAGCAGCCGCGCTTCCGTCCCGGTAAGCAACTCAAAGACGCGCTTAACTAGTTTCGCCAGGGCGCAAGCACGGTGTGAACCGGCACGGCGGTCTCAGAACTCCGCCTTGTCGCAACGTAGCCGCGCTTGCGCAGATGCCGGATGGCGGCCTGCACGGACGATTTCGAGAGTCCTGTCTCGACCGCCAGGGTCGACAGGCTGACCTGAAGCCGCCGGCCGGGCCCGCCGCTGTCCTGCCAGAGTTTCACGAACACGATGAATGACGAAGGTGAACGGTCATGGCCGATCAGGTCGGGCATGAGCGTTTCCACGATGTAGTCGTCAAGCGGTGCTTTGCGAACCATTGCTATAGTAGGCGCCGGGAGGCTTGAGCGCGCAAGTCGGGCAAGCCTTCATGGCGCGGCTTAGCCCTAGGAGACACAGCCGTGATCACCCATCTCAAATTCATGAGCATTCCGGTCCAGGATCAGGATCGCGCGCTCAAATTCTATACCGAGAAGCTCGGCTTCAAGGTTGCGACCAACCAGGAAATGGGCCCCGGCAAACGCTGGATCGAGCTGCGCATTGAAAAAGCGCAGACGCGTGTCGTGCTGTTCACGATGGAGGGAGAGGAGGGGCGCATCGGCACCCGCATGAACTGTTCGCTCGCCTGCGACGATGTCGAGGCGACCTACCGCCAGCTCTCCGAGCGCGGCGTCGAGTTTCTGGGCCCGCCGCAGAAACAGCCTTGGGGCAGCTTCGTCATCATGAAGGATTCCGAAGGCAACCAGTTCGTGGTCGGCTCGGATTGAGTTCAGGACTCGCGCGGCGGTTTGTTGCGGAGCACATAGACCTGATAGGCGACCGCATCCCAGGAATTGTGGATCCCGATGAACAGCAGCAGCAACGCCGCCGCACCGACGCCGAACAGCGACACATCCGGATGCGTGAAGCTCAACAGGCCGGAACCGAGCAGAAGAATGTAAGCCAGGAAGGGAAGGAGGACGTGGAACGTCCGATCCTCCCAATCCATCTGATAGGCACGCTGGCGGCGCATGCGCTGCACCGGCAGCGCCATGTAGACGAGCCCGCACAGCCCGACCGCGCCCGCCGCCCAGATAGCGGAGACGGGCTGCGGCCACGGCACGCGCACCAGCGCGGCCACCAGAAGGCTGGCGCTGAAATGCACGACCGTCGGTGTGGCGAAGGCGCGGCCTGCTTCGGCCGTTCCGGGCGTCGGCCTTTCCGCCATGAGAGTCATGACCACAAACTGCAGGCCGATCAGCGCGCCGGCCGCGGAACCCACGATCACGTAGAAACTGTCCCATTCGCTCAAGGCGGACATGCCCTTGACCCCTTCCCCTCGACCGGCCCCGCGCCGTATAAGCCGCCCGCAAAGGGCGGTTAGCTCAGTTGGTAGAGCATATCGTTTACACCGATAGGGTCGGCGGTTCGAGCCCGTCACCGCCCACCAGTCTTCGCGACGCGACAGCGGAGCGAAGACTGCCCGGCGTAGCCCGAAGGGCGAAGCCTGGGCCTCTATCCGCACGCTTCGCCTGGCAGGCCAGTCTTACCGCGCTACGCCTGCCAAGCCATCTTAGCTTCGCTAAACTCCCTCCATGACCTGGATGGACGACGTTCTCCACTTCTGGTTCTCTGAGCTCGGCCCCAAAGACTGGTTCGCCGTTAACGCGGCGGTCGACGACGCCATCGAAGCCCGCTTCGGCGAACTTTATCGCGAGATGAAAGAGGTGCCCCCTGCACCTTCGTCGCTCGACGCGCGCGGCCATCTCGCGGCGGTGATCGTCTTCGATCAATTTTCTCGCAATCTTTTTCGCCATACTGCAAAAGCTTTCACGACAGACGCGCTGGCACTCTCCTTTTCGCTGCATGCGGTCGAGCACGGCATGGACGACGGTCTCGATCAATACGAGAGACAGTTTCTCTACATGCCGTTCATGCACTGCGAGGACGTGGCGATGCAGGAGCGGTCGCTAAAGCTCTCACCGCGCTCGATCTTCCCGACGCCCGCCGGTCCGCTCACACTCACAAAGACATCATCGACCGCTTCGGCCGCTTTCCCTATCGCAATCGGGCGCTCGCCCGGGATTCGACCGCCGCCGAGGAAGCCTTTCTCGAGACACAGCCACACTGGCCTTAGTCTCTGAGCGAACATTGCGTCCGGACGCACCGCACGCCAGTCTCTCTGCTAGTTTGGCCGGAGGGGCTTATGCGTTCCATTGTCGGTTCTCTCATCGCGTTACTGTGTCTGTCGGCATCTGCCGTCGCACAGGACATGGACGACATGGCGGCGCCGCCTCCGGATCAGAAATCAGAGGATGCGAAATTCGTCGCCTACGACCAGAAGGTCATCGCCTTCACCCATGCGGAGATCGTCGACGGGACGGGGGCTGCGCCAAAATACGACCAGACGCTGATCGTCCGGGATGGTCGCATCGCGGGGCTCGGTCCGCATGTCCGGGTGCCGAAGGATGCGACGATCATCGATGCGCGCGGCAAGACGTTGTTGCCGGGCTTCGTGATGGTGCACGAACATTTGTTCTATCCGATGGGCAGGGCCAATTACGGCTCGATGCATTACACATTCCCGCGCCTCTATCTTGCCGGCGGCACGACGACGGCTCGCACCGGGGGTTCGATGTCGCCCTATGGCGACATCAATCTGAAGATGATGATCGACAAGGGCGAGGCCATTGGTCCCGATCTCGATGTCACCGGCGCCTATCTCAATGGGCCGGGATTTCCCGTACCGAAGGTTCATGTGCTGACCGGCCCCGACGACGCGACGAAGACGGTCAATTACTGGGCGAACGAGGGCGCCACCTCGTTCAAGGCCTATATCGACATCACGCGCGCCGAGCTGAAGGCGGCCATCGATGCGGCGCATGCGCGGGGAACGAAAATCACCGGCCATCTGTGTTCGGTCACCTATCGCGAGGCGGCCGAGCTCGGCATCGACAATCTCGAGCATGGCTTCGCGGTGATGACCGATTTCAACAAGGACAAGAAGCCGGACGAATGCCTTACGGGCTCACAACAAGCGCTCGCCAGCCTCGACGAAAACAGCGCCGAGGTGAAATCGCTGATCGATCTCCTGATCGCCAAGCACGTCGCGCTGACTTCGACGCTGACGGTCTTCGAGACCTTCACCCCCGGCCGGCCCAAGGCGCCCGAGCAAGCGCTCGCCATGCTCATCCCGCAACTGCGCAAGCAGTATGAGGATGTGTGGTCGAAATCCGCGAGCAATGAGCGGATGAAGCCCTATGTCACGATCTTTCCCAAGCTGATGAAGCTCGAGAAGATGTTTGTGGATGCCGGTGGCACGCTGCTCGCCGGCACCGATCCCACCGGCTATGGCGGCGTGATCCCGGGCTTTTCCGGTAAGCGCGAGGTCGAACTTCTGGTCGAGGCGGGCTTCCCATTTCCCCAGGCGCTGAAAATCGCCACGCTGAACGGCGCGCGCTTTCTCGGCCGCGACAAGGACATCGGCTCGTTGGAGCAGGGCAAACGCGCGGATATTGCGCTGGTCGATGGCGATCCGGCGAAGAGCGTGAGCGCCATCGAGTCCATGCCGCTCGTGTTCAAGAAGGGCGTCGGCTACGACAGCGCGAAGATCTTCGACGTGCTCAAGGGGCAGGTGGGGCTTTACTGAGGATCGGCTTCAACGCGTCTACAACCCGGTCGACATCGAGACACCATGGCGCGTGGCGCACAGTCTGAGGCGTCAGAGGCGTCGTGCTCGCGTAGAAGTAGGTGGAGCTGCCGTTCGACACTTCCTCCGCAATGAACAGATCGAGGGGGATGTCGGCGCCGCAGAGCTTGATCGTGTGCGGCGCGTCGGCGAGGAACATGGCGGTGTAGAAGGCAGAGCCTTCGCAGCCGATCACAAAATCGGCCTGCGCAAATTTTGCGATCTGCTCTGCGAAGGAGAGCGTTTCCGGATAAACGATCTCCGCATCGAATTCCGCGGCGAGGCGACGCTCCAGCAAATCCTCATCCTTCGCCCAACGAGTGTCGGTGCCGAGCTTCGGCGCGTATTGGGCGCGGGAGAGATAGACGATCTTTCCTTTGACCCTCTCGTTCGTCGGTTCCTGCACACGGTGATAGGCGTCGGGATAAAGGCGCCCTTTGAATTCGTAAGCAGCGTCCTGGCCGCGAAGCTCACCCACCGAAAGCGGGGCGTTCACGAGTATCACCCGTTCCGGCGCGATGCCGATTTGCGTCAGGATGTTCTGGTACGGCCGGTAGAGTCTTTTGTGCGGCTTGCTGGACAGGAACACGATCGGATCGCTCGAATCCGCGACCTCGGCGCTCAACAAGCGCGAGAGACTCTCCAGCAGGAAGTGGCCGAAGTTCGGGAAGAAGTAGCCCCCGAACCACGCGCGTTCCAGATGGGTGCCCGCCCGACCGTCGAAAGGCTCGGGCGCGATGGATTTCGCCAGGCTTTCGCTTCCATAGAAGCGGCGAAGCGCCAGGCGCGGCAGGTTTCCGTCGGCATCGGCAGCACGGCCGCTATGACGGATCCTATCGTGCGGGAACAGCGGCGCGAGCGTTTCGTTCCGCAAGCTCCAGGTCTCTGGCAGACCGGGCAGGACGCGGGTCGCGAAATCCTCCGGCGGCCGGCGGTACACATCGCCGAAGCCGATGAATTCCCGCGCGCCCTCGCGCATCTGCTTTCGCCAGCCGGCGTCCAACGGCAACCTCGCGTGAATGGAACCGGGCACCGGTTCCGTTGGATTACTAGTTGCCCCTATCGACGGTGTCCATGATCACCAGTGCCTGCTGAAACTGTCTGGGATCCAGCGGCAATGGGCCCGTGAAGGGCCGGCTGAGAACGAGAACGATGAAGAGGAGGAGGCCCAGCAGCCCGGCCATCATGCCCGACATCAAATAATGCGGTCGCGCGTGCTCCATGTCGATGAAGCAACTCATGACAATCACGATCACCGCCCCACCGAACGCGCCCAGCCACATGAGTGCCGGTATCGGATCGCTGACTTCGAGCAGGCGCAGGTTGCGGGCCGCGATCACCGCAGATTTGGTTCGCAGGATTTCCTCGTCAACGTCTGTGTCGGCCATTTTTGTTGCGGCCGGCATTCGCGCGAACAGCCGGTCGATATCGCCAAGGTTCTTGCGCGTGCGATCGCTTCCGAGACTGCTGCGCGTAAACGTCTTCCACTCGTCGGATACCACACCGCTTGTGTAGCCACGGATCAGCTTGCGCATCTCGGCGCCTTGGTACGCGTCAATGCCGTAGGTGAGACGATAGAGTGTGACGAGACCGGCGGCTTCGTCCGCCAGCACCTTGTGCGCATTGTCGTAGGCCTGCCACACCACGATGACCATGAAACCCAGCAGCACGGCATAGGTCACGCTAGCGCCCTGGAACAGCGCGATCATCACCTCGTTGTGCGCGTTGGCTGTGCGGTTGTGGATGAGGCTGCGCGTGATCGCGAGCGCGCCCAGCGCGAACAGAACGAAGCCGCCGATGATGAGAACTGCCAGAAGGAGCGCTTCCATGCCGCCGGTCCCGGATCGATTGCCGCCACCGGTGCGTCCGAACGGGACACGCGGCACCGCGCGTTGGCGGGCGCGGATTCGGCAGATGTGCGCGGGCACTATCGAAGGATACCCCGGCAACCGGTATTGGACTTTGGTCCAGTCCGGATCGTCCGGTCAGTTGCCCTGATCGACATCGTCCATGATGTCGAGGGCCTGGTGGAAATGTTTGGCGCTGATGGGAAGAGGGCCCGTGAAGGGCTGGCTGAGCGTGACGACGATGAACAGCAGCAGTCCGATCAGCGACGACATCATACCCGTCATCAGGTAGTGGGCCATCGCGCGCTCCATGTCGATGAAGCAGCTCATCACGATGATGATCACAGCACCGCCAAAGGCGCCCAGCCAGATCACCCATGGGATCGAGTCGCTGGCCTCGATCAGACGGATGTTGCGCTCCGACACGATCGCAGACTTCGTCTGCAGGATTTCCGCATCGACCTGGGCATCCGCTGCCTTGGTTTTTTCATCCATGGTCGCGAACAGCCGGTCGATGTCGCCCAGGACCTTGCGCGTCTTGTTGCTACCCGCGGTCGTTTTGCCGAAGGTCGGCCACTCGTCGACGATGACGTCGTTGGTGTAACCGCGGACGAGGCTGCGCATCTGCACGCCTTCCTTCGCCTCAAGGCCGTAGGTCAGGCGATAAAGCGCGACCAGGTTGGCGGCTTCGTCGCCGACATTGCGATGCGCCGTGTCGTAAGCTTGCCAGACCACGACCACCATGAAGCCCAGCAGGACCGCATACATCACGCTGGCGCCGGCATAGAGTGCGATGACCACCTCGTTGTGAAACGCGCCAGTGCGGGAACGAACAAACGGCCGTACGAGGGTGAGGGCGGCCATGGCGAACGCGACGGTTCCGCCGACGATCAGCAGGCCAAGCAAGGCGGCTTCCATCCCATCCCCCATGCGCAAACGAGCGCATGCTAGTCGAATTCGGTGCGTGCCGCGAGATGGCGCAGCCAGGACGCTTTCAGAATAGCGAGGCCGCCAGATTGATCATGGTGGCGAGGATCGCGGTGTTGAAGCCGAACGCCACCAGCGTGTGAAGCGTACCGAGACGGCGCATTTCCTTCGAACTGAATGTGATGTCCGCGGTCTGTGAGGTGGCGCCCAGAACGATCGCGAAATGCACGAAGTCCCAGTAATCCGGTTCGCCGCACTCGCCGAATTCGAGCCCGCCCTTCGGCCGGCCTTCTTCCTCTTCGAGGTAATAGACGTGCGCATATCGCATCGCGAACACGATCTGCACGAAACACCAGGAAAGCACGACGGTCCCAGCCGCTAACGCCACGCGATAGCCGCCATACTGGCTTCCCTTGGCAGCCGACAATTCGGCGATCAGGGCTCCGACGCTTGCAACCGACGCCAGGACCGTAAGCACGAGGATAAGGTGACCGCCTTCGTCATGGCTGAGTGCACGCCGCTTCATGATCGTCGGATCGCTGTTGCTCATGAAGAAGAAGGTCAGAACGAGGAACAGGATCACGCCCCCGTTCCAGCCGATGAGCAAGCGCGTGATTTCGCGCGGCACCCACGCCGCCGTCACGAAATAGAGCGCGACGCCAACTAAGATGGCGGTGAGAAGATAGGGCCGCTGGATGAGCGGTTCGAGGATCAGCACGCGCCTGCGCGATTTGGTTTGGCCGGCCATGAAGCAAGTCCCCCTTCGTGCTCGCGCGAACTTACGACGAGTCGTGTTCGAAGAGAGGTTATCTTCCCCGTATTGAAATGCTCGCGTTCAGGCTTTGGGGACTTCACCATCGGGCGTGAGCGAGCTGACGGCATGCGGCAGAACCTGCGCCAGCTTGGCAGTCAACTCCTGGGTGGTAAGCCCGGACTTCGCCGCGAGTTCGTTGATCGTCTGTTCGCCGAACGCCTTGTGGACCTCGCCGGGCGAAACATGTTCGTTCGGGCCATCCGAGATCCAGGAATTTACCGTCGAGCCAAGCCCGTTGGTCTGCAGCTGGTTGATGACGCCCTGAATGCCGCCGTGCTTCTCGATCAGACCATTGACGACCGTCACCATCTCGGCGCCGACCATGCCGCCGACCAGTCCATCCAAAAGGCCCACACTGTTCTCCTACACCGGGTGCGCGAACATCTAACCGGTGTCCGGACGGAACAACAACGGGTGAGACTCCTGTGGCGCTCCTGACCGGATGTTAACGGCGCACGCATTGACGGCGGGGCTGGTGAGTGGCGGAGTGTGGCCATGACACGATTTGCCGTTCTGGCCTGCGGGTTCGCTCTGCTGCTTTCGGGATGCGGGCACGCTCCGCCGGAGGAGCGGGAGCCCAAGGAAGCGCCCTTCCACGCACCGGTGGAAACCTTGCTCCACTACGACGCCAACCACGATGGCACGGTCACACGCGAGGAAATGGACGCAGGCCTTAAAGCCGACTTCGCCGCTGCCGATACCAATCACGATGGCTGTCTCGACACCGACGAGACCGCCGCCGTCAATCACGCACGCTGGGCGGAGGGCCTTTCCACCACATCCACCATCGTCGACTGGAACCACGACGGGTGCGTGGACTTCAACGAATTCGCCAATACCGCACGCTCCCTGTTCGATGAGATCGACCGCGATGGCGACGGCAAATTGTCACCCAAGGAACTCCGGCCTTATGGCGGAGCCGCGCCGAAAGCCGCAGGCGAAGACGGAAAGCCGGAGGCTCCGGCTGCGCCGCCTGCAGAAGGCCATTGATTCCACGACTTTTCCTTGACACCCGGAAGGGTGGGCCGTACATCGGCGCTCCTTCGCGGGGATGACCCGCGAGCGCCCGCGGGGGCGTAGCTCAGTTGGTTAGAGTGACGGCCTGTCACGCCGTAGGTCGCGGGTTCGAGCCCCGTCGCTCCCGCCAGCCTTCGTTCGCGAAGCGAGAGAAGGCTGCCGCGCCGAAGCACGCAGTGCGAAGGCGGGCCGGTTGCCGCGAACTACGGCTCGGCAAGCCAGTTTTCTCCTCAAATGTATCGCATCTTGTCGCCTGAGAATCGTTCTCAAAAAGCCTGGAAAAATCCTGTTTTCCTGCGACGAATCTTGCTCTAAACCCCCGTTGCGCGCGGGTATCGTTTTGCACCCGCGAAATACAAAAAAGCGGCGGCGAGAACGGGTAAATGGAACGGCTACTGCTCGAATACCTGCCGATCCTGATCTTCATCGGCATTTCTGGCGTCATTGCCACGGCATTGCTGGTTGCTCCGTTCCTGCTTGCGCCCTCCAAACCCGATCCCGAGAAACTCTCGGCCTACGAATGCGGTTTCAACGCCTTCGACGACGCCCGCATGAAGTTCGATGTCCGGTTCTATCTGGTTGCCATCCTGTTCATCATCTTCGACCTGGAAGTGGCGTTCCTGTTTCCCTGGGCGATCACGCTTGGAACGATCGGCGTGTTCGGCTTCTGGTCGATGGTCGTGTTCCTCGGCGTCCTGACCGTCGGCTTTATCTATGAATGGAAGAAGGGGGCGCTCGAATGGGAGTGAACCCCGCCGTTGCCGGTAACGATCCCTATTTCAAGGCGGCGCAGGCCGAGATCGAAGACAAGGGCTTCGTCGTCGCCAATCTGGATTCGCTCATCAACTGGGCGCGCACTGGCTCGCTCCACTGGATGACGTTCGGGCTGGCCTGCTGTGCGGTCGAGATGATGCAGGTGAACATGCCGCGCTACGATTTGGAGCGCTTCGGCGCCGCGCCGCGCGCCTCGCCACGGCAGTCGGATGTGATGATCGTGGCCGGCACGCTGACCAACAAGATGGCGCCCGCGCTGCGCAAGGTCTACGACCAGATGCCCGAGCCGCGCTATGTGATCTCGATGGGCTCCTGCGCCAATGGCGGCGGCTACTATCATTATTCCTATGCCGTGGTGCGCGGCTGCGATCGCATTGTGCCGGTCGACGTGTATGTGCCTGGCTGCCCGCCGACGGCGGAAGCGCTGCTTTACGGTGTGATGCTGCTGCAGCGGAAGATCCGCCGCACCGGCACGATCGAGCGCTGATATGGCTGCACTCGAAGACCTCGGCGGAAACATCGCGGCTGCGCTTGGCGGCGCAGTGACTGCCCACACCGCGGTACTCGGCGAACTCACGCTCAACGTCGGCCCAGCCGACATCGTCCGTGTACTGACCTATCTGCGCGACGATGCGGACTGCGCGTTCAAGATCCTCGTCGACATTTGCGGCGTCGACTGGCCGGAGCGCGCCAAGCGTTTCGACGTCGTCTATCATTTACTCTCGCTCACCAAGAACCTGCGCATCCGCATCAAGCTCGAAGTGAGTGAGGACGAGACAGTGCCGTCGGTGGTCGGCGTCTATCCCGCCGCCAACTGGTTCGAGCGCGAGACGTTCGACATGTACGGCGTGCCGTTCGGCGATCATCCCGATCTCCGCCGCATTCTGACCGATTACGGCTTCTCCGGTTATCCGCTGCGCAAGGACTTCCCGCTCACCGGGTTCGTCGAACTGCGCTACGACGACGAGCTGAAACGCGTGGTCTATCAACCAGTCCAGCTGGTGCAAGAATTCCGCGACTTTGATTTTATGAGTCCCTGGGAGGGAGCTCCTCATATCCTGCCGGGTGACGAGAAGGTTGCGATGGCGCCCGGAGCGACCTCGGGCGATACGGGGAAGAAGGCGTGATGAATAACCCCGCACCCGCGCCCCACGACGACACCAAGATGACCGTCAATTTCGGTCCGCAGCATCCCGCAGCCCATGGCGTGCTGCGCCTGATCTTGGACCTCGACGGCGAGATCGTGACCCGCGTCGATCCGCATATCGGGCTGCTGCATCGCGGCACCGAGAAACTGATCGAACACAAGACCTATCTGCAGGCGATCCCGTATTTCGACCGGCTCGACTATGTGGCGCCGATGAACCAGGAACACGCCTTCGCGCTCGCGATCGAAAAGCTGCTCGGCCTCGAAGTGCCCAAGCGCGGGCAGTACATTCGTGTGCTGTATTGCGAGATCGGCCGGGTCCTCAATCACCTGATGAACGTGACGACGCAGGCGATGGACTGCGGCGCGCTGACCCCGCCGCTGTGGGGTTTCGAAGAGCGCGAAAAGCTGATGGTGTTCTACGAGCGCGCCAGCGGCAGCCGCATGCATGCGGCCTATTTCCGTGCCGGTGGCGTGCATCAGGATCTGCCGCCCGCATTGCTCGCGGACATCGACGCCTGGTGCGACAGCTTTCCGAAGGTGCTCGACGACATCGAGGGCCTGCTGACCGAAAGCCGCATCTTCAAGCAGCGCAATGTCGACATCGGTGTCGTCAATCGCGCCGAAGCGGAAGCCTGGGGCTTTTCTGGCGTGATGTTGCGATCGACCGGCGTGGCCTGGGATCTGCGCCGTTCGCAACCCTATGAGTGCTACAGCGAACTCGACTTCCAGATTCCGGTCGGAAAGAACGGCGACAATTACGACCGCTACATCATGCGCATGGAAGAGATGCGCCAGGCCGTTCACATCATGAAGCAATGCATCGCGAAGATGCCCTCCGGCCCCGTGGTCTCCACCGACAACAAGGTCGTGCCGCCGCGCCGCGGTGAGATGAAGACCTCGATGGAAGCGCTCATCCACCACTTCAAGCTTTACACCGAAGGCTTCCATGTGCCCGCCGGCGAAGTCTACGCGGCCGTTGAGGCGCCCAAGGGCGAGTTCGGGGTCTATCTGGTGGCGGACGGCACCAACAAGCCATATCGCTGCAAGCTGCGTGCGCCATCCTATGTGCACCTGCAGGCCATCGACTATATGAGCCGCGGCCACATGCTAGCCGACGTCTCCGCCGTGCTCGGCTCCCTCGACATCGTGTTCGGGGAGGTGGACCGGTGAGCGTTCGCCGTCTTTACCCCAACCAACCTGCGAGCTTCGCGTTCAACGATGCGAACAAGGCGCTGTGCGATCAGTGGATCGCGAAATATCCGCAAGGCCGCCAGGCAAGCGCCGTCATCGCGCTGCTCTGGATCGGGCAGGAGCAGGAGGGCTGGGTCACCAAGCCGATGATCGAGGGCGTCGCGCAGATGCTTTCGATGCCTTACATCCGCGTGCTCGAGGTCGCGACCTTCTACACGATGTTCAATCTTGAGCCGGTGGGCGAGCATCTCGTGCAGGTCTGCACGACGACGCCGTGCTGGCTGCGCGGTTCCGACGACGTGGTCGCCGCGTGCAAGAAGCATATCGCACCGACGCCGCACACCGTCTCCGTCGACGGCAAATTCTCCTGGATGGAAGTCGAATGCCTCGGCGCCTGCGTGAACGCGCCGATGCTGCAGATCGGCAAGGATTTCTACGAGGACCTTGACGGGCCGAAAACGGAAGCGCTGCTCGAAGCGTTCCGCCGCGGCGAGACGCCCAAGCCCGGCGCCGGCAATGGCCGCCACACCTCGGAGCCCGAAGGTGGTGCGCTGACGCTCACCGATCCACAACTCTACAATGGCGGCTACAGCCGCAAGACCAATGGTGCTGTTTCAGCCACCGATGCCGAGGCCAAGAAGCCGACCGAGGGCGCGTCCGATCGCGAGGCGCCTGCCCAGAAACCACCCGGAGCGGCCACGTAATGCTCGCCGACAAGGACCGCATCTTCACCAATCTCTACGGCTTCCAGGATCCAGGCCTCGAAGCCGCGAAGAAGCGCGGCAACTGGGACGGCACGAAAGAGATTCTGGCGCTCGGCCCTGAAGGCATCGTCGACGTCCTGAAGAAGTCGGGCCTGCGGGGCCGCGGCGGTGCGGGTTTCCCGACGGGCCTCAAATGGTCGTTCATGCCGAAGGAAGTGAAGGAGCGTCCGCACTATCTCGTCGTCAACGCCGACGAGTCCGAGCCGGGCACGTGCAAGGACCGCGATATCCTGCGCCACGATCCGCACACGCTGGTCGAAGGCTGCCTGATCGCGAGCTTCGCGATGCGCGCGCACGCCTGTTACGTCTACGTCCGCGGCGAGTTCATCCGGGAGCGCGAGGCGCTGCAGCGCGCCGTCGACGAGGCCTATGCCGCGAAGCTGATCGGCAAGGACAACATCTTCGGCTATCCGTTCGATCTCTACGTCCACCATGGCGCCGGTGCCTATATCTGCGGCGAGGAGACGGCGCTGCTCGAAAGCCTCGAGGGCAAGAAAGGCCAGCCGCGCCTCAAGCCGCCGTTCCCGGCGAACGTCGTTCTCTATGGCTGCCCGACCACCGTCAACAACGTCGAGAGCATCGCGGTTGCGCCGACCATCCTGCGCCGTGGGGCGGAGTGGTTCGCCGGCATCGGCCGTCCGAACAACACCGGCACCAAAGTCTTCTGCATCTCCGGCCATGTGAACAAACCGTGCAATGTGGAAGAGGAGATGGGCATCTCGTTGCGGGAGCTCATCGATCGTCACGCAGGCGGCGTGCGCGGCGGCTGGGACAATCTGCTCGCCGTGATCCCCGGCGGCGCCTCGGTGCCGCTGCTGCCGAAGTCGATCTGCGACGACGTGCTGATGGATTTCGACTCGTTGAAGAACGTTCAGTCCGGTCTCGGCACCGCGGCCGTGATCGTGATGGATAAGTCGTGCGACGTGGTGAAGGCGATCCAGCGGCTCGCCTATTTCTACAAGCACGAGAGCTGCGGCCAGTGCACGCCGTGCCGCGAAGGCACCGGCTGGATGTGGCGCGTGATGACACGCATGGTGAAGGGCGACTCGCATCCTGCCGAGATCGATCTTCTCCACGAAGTGACCAAGGAAGTCGAAGGCCATACGATCTGCGCGCTCGGCGATGCCGCGGCATGGCCGATTCAGGGCCTGATCCGGCACTTCCGCCCCGAACTCGAGCGCCGCATGGCGGCCTATAAACAGGCGGCGGAGTGACCATGCGGCACCTCGCACAAGTCAACATCGGACGTGTCCTGGGCGGGCCCGACGATCCGCGCATGAAGGACTTCTACGACAACCTTGCGCGCGTGAACGCGCTGGCCGAACGCATGCCGGGTTTCGTCTGGCGGTTGAAGGACGAGACCGGCGACAGCGCGATGGCGCTGCATTGGCCGGGCGACCCGACGATGAACGACAACATGTCGGTATGGGAAGACGATGCGGCGCTGGCCAAGTTCGTGTTCCAGACCGTCCATCGCTCGATCTATGCCCGCAAACACGAATTCTTCGAGACGCCCGCGAAGCCAACTGTGGCGATGTGGTGGGTCGAACCCGGCCACACCCCGACGCTCGAGGAGGCGAAGGAACGCCTCGATTACTATGTCGCAAACGGCCCGAGCGATTTCGCCTTCGGCTGGGCCGATCTTCCGTCCGCGAAACTCTGGCAAGAGAAACGGTGCGCCTGATGCCCTCCCGCAAGCTCATCGTCGATGGCAAGGAGATCGAGGCGGATGACGGCCTGACGCTGCTGCAGGCGTGCGAGCAGGCGGGCGCCGAGATTCCGCGCTTCTGCTATCATGAGCGTCTGTCGGTCGCCGGCAATTGCCGTATGTGCCTCGTCGAATGGGTCGGCGCGCCCAAGCCGCAGGCCTCCTGCGCGCTGCAGGTCCGCGACATCTTCCCGAACAAGGACGGCACCCCGGCCAAGATCAACACCAAGGGTCCCTATGTGCGCAAGGCGCGCGAGGGCGTGATGGAATTCCTGCTCATCAACCATCCGCTCGATTGCCCGATCTGCGATCAGGGCGGCGAATGCGATTTGCAGGACCAGGCGATCGGTTACGGCCGGGCCGCGTTCCACCGCTTCAACGAGAACAAGCGCGCGGTCGAAGACAAGTATATGGGCCCGCTGGTCAAGACGATCATGACCCGCTGCATCCAATGCACGCGTTGCGTGCGCTTTGCGACCGAAGTCGCGGGCGTGCCGGACCTCGGCGCTACCGGCCGCGGCGAGGACATGGAGATCACGACCTATCTCGAGAAGGCGTTCGCAAGCGAGCTTTCCGGCAATGTGGTCGATCTCTGCCCCGTGGGCGCGCTGACATCCAAGCCCTATGCCTTCAACGCGCGGCCGTGGGAGTTGCGCAAGACCGAATCCATCGACGTGATGGACGCGCAGGGCTGCAACATCCGCGTCGACGCGCGCGGGCCGCAGGTGATGCGCGTGCTGCCGCGGCTCAACGAAGAGATCAACGAGGAGTGGATCAGCGACAAGGCGCGTCACGCCTGTGACGGGCTTCAGCGCCAGCGCCTCGACCGTCCCTATATCCGGCGCAACGGCAAGCTCCAGCCGGCGACCTGGCGCGAGGCTTTCGCGTTGATCGCCGAACGCGTCGCGGCGTCGACACCGCAGAGCATGGCCGCAATTGTCGGCGATCTTGCCGCCGCCGAAGAGATCAAAGCGCTCAAGGACCTGATGACCTCGCTCGGCGTCGTTAATCTCGATTGCCGTCAGGACGGCGCGAAACTGGGCGGCGCACGCCAATCCTATCTGTTCAACACGACCATCGCTGGTGTCGAAGCTGCGGATGCGCTGCTACTCATCGGTTGCAATCCGCGCTGGGAAGCGCCGGTCTTGAACGCGCGCATCCGTAAGACCTGGGTGAACGGTGCGCTCAAAGTCGCCAATATCGGAACGCCGGTCGATCTGACCTATCCGGTCGAACAACTGGGCGCGGGCGTCGATGTGCTCGAGGCTATCGCCAATGGCAGCCACGCTTTTGCGCAGGTGCTGAAAGACGCTAAGCGCCCGATGATTATCCTCGGGAGTGGCGCGGTCGCGCGTGCAGACGGCGCTGGGGTGCTGAAGCTTGCCGCAAAGATCGCTTCAGACGCCGGTGTGATCGGCCCCGCGGGTTCGGCCGCGGAAGGCGGCTGGAACGGGTTCAATGTGCTGCACACGGCGGCGTCGCGCGTGGGCGCACTCGATCTCGGCTTTGTGCCGAGCGAGGGCGGGCGCGACGTTGCCGGCATCGTGGACGGTGCGCAGAAGGGCGAGATCGACTTCGTCTAACTGCTGGGTGCCGACGAGTTCGATGTCGGCCATCTCGGCCGCGCCTTCATCATCTATCAAGGCAGCCACGGCGATACCGGCGCGCACAATGCCGACGTCGTCCTTCCCGGCGCGGCCTATACCGAGAAGGAAGGCCTCTACGTCAATTTCGAGGGCAGGGTGCAGCGCGCCGAGCGCGCGGTGTTTCCGCCCGGGGACGCGAAAGAAGACTGGACGATCCTGCGCGCGCTATCCGATGTACTCGGCAAGCGCCTGCCTTACGACAATCTCGCCCAGCTCCGCGCGGCCATCGTCACCCAGGCCCCCCATTTCGCGGACCTTGGCAAAGCGCCGGTTCATGCCGGTGCGGATGCCGCGACGTGGAATTCGGTCGGTACTGACGGTCCGCTCGACAAGCAGGTTCCGTTCGGAAGCGCGATTGCCGATTACTACCTGACCAATCCGATCGCGCGCGCAAGCGAGACGATGGCCAGGTGCAGCCAGGAGTTTGTGACTGGCGCGCAGAAGATGGCGGCGGAGTAGGGCATGATCTTCACGCACTACTTCCAGCACTTCATGCCGTACGCCTGGGCCTGGGCGTTGAGCCAGGTCCTGAGCATCGTGATCTTCCTTGTCTGCCTTCTGGTGATGGTGGCTTTCATCCTGCTCTACGACCGCAAGATTTTCGCGGCGGTTCAGATGCGCCGCGGCCCGAACGTGGTTGGCATCTTCGGCCTGCTGCAGAGCTTCGCCGATCTCGGCAAGTACCTGATCAAGGAAGTGATCATTCCGGCGGGCGCCAACAAGGTGATCTTCCTGCTGGCGCCGCTGGTGAGCGCGACACTTGCTTTCGCTGCCTGGGTCGTGATCCCGATGGACAACCATTGGGTCTTCGCCGACATCAATGTTGGTATTCTCTACCTGTTCGCGGTGTCGTCCCTGGGCGTCTATGGCATCATCATGGCGGGCTGGGCGTCGAACTCGAAATACGCGTTCCTGTCGGCCTGCCGCGCGGCGGCGCAGATGGTTTCCTATGAGGTCTCGATCGGCTTCGTGCTGGTGACGGTGCTTCTGTTCGCAGGCTCGCTGAACCTCTCCGACATCGTGCGCGCGCAGCAGGGTTCGGGCCTTCTATCGTTCTGGCACTGGAACGTGTTCTCGATCCTGGTGCCGATGCTGCCGATCTTCTTCGTCTCGGCGATCGCGGAAACCAACCGCCCGCCGTTCGACCTCGTGGAGGCGGAATCGGAACTCGTGGCCGGCTACTTTGTCGAATATTCCTCGACGCCGTTTCTGCTGTTCTATCTGGCCGAGTTCCTCAACATCTGCCTGATGAGCGCGATGGTCGCGATCCTGTTCTTCGGGGGCTGGTTGCCGCCGGTCGATGTCTGGCCGCTCAACGTCATCCCGGGCGTGATCTGGCTCGTCATCAAGATTTGGTTCTTCTTCTTCCTGTTCGCGGTGGTGCGCGCCTTCGTGCCGCGCTACCGCTATGACCAGCTGATGCGGTTGGGCTGGAAGGTGTTCCTGCCCACCTCGTTGCTCTGGGTTCTGGTCACCGCCGCTTGGGTGATCTTCGTCCGCCATGGAGGCGCATGATGGCGTTTCTCGACCGCACGGCGCGCTCGATCTTCTTCTGGGAATTTCTGAAGAGCTTTGTGCTCTCGTTCCGCTACATGGCGGGCCCGAAGGCTACGCTCAACTATCCTTTCGAGAAGGGGCCTATTTCGCCGCGCTTCCGCGGCGAGCATGCACTGCGCCGCTATCCGAACGGCGAGGAACGCTGCATCGCCTGCAAGCTCTGTGAGGCGATCTGCCCGGCGCAGGCGATCACCATCGAGGCCGAACCGCGCGAAGACGGCTCGCGCCGCACCACGCGCTACGACATCGACATGGTGAAGTGCATCTATTGCGGCCTGTGCCAGGAGGCATGCCCGGTGGACGCCATCGTGGAAGGCCCGAATTTCGAGTACTCGACCGAGACGCGCGAGGAGCTCTACTACAACAAGGAAAAGCTGCTTTCGAACGGCGACCGCTGGGAGCGCGAGATCGCGCGCAACCTCGAACTGGATGCGCCGTACAGATGATCTTCCAGACCATCGCCTTCTACCTCTTCTCGGCGGTCATGATCGCGGCGGCGTTCATGGTGATTGCCGCGCGCAATCCCGTGCATTCGGTGCTGTTTCTGATCCTCGCCTTCTTCAACGCGGCAGGGTTGTTCGTGCTGATGGGCGCGGAGTTTCTCGCGATGATCCTTGTCGTCGTCTATGTCGGCGCTGTGGCGGTGCTGTTCCTGTTCGTCGTCATGATGCTCGACGTCGATTTCACGGAGTTGAAAAGCGGCGCGCTTCAGTATCTTCCCGTTGGCGCGCTCTTGGGGCTGATCCTGCTGGCCGAACTGGTGATGGTCGGTGGCGTGTGGGTGATGGCGCCGGGAGCCAGCACCGCGCTTGCCAGCGCGACACCACCCGGCATGACCAACACCGTCGCGCTCGGGCGCATCCTTTATACAGACTACATCTACTACTTCCAGATTGCGGGGCTGGTGCTGCTGGTCGCGATGATCGGCGCCATCGTGCTGACGCTCCGCCACCGGCCCGGCGTCCGCCGTCAGTCCATCAGCGTCCAGAACGCGCGCACGCCGGAGATGGCGATGCATCTCGTCGACGCGAAACCGGGGGAGGGCGCCTAGATGGCTGTCGGGCTTGGCGCTTACCTCACGGTTGCGGCGATCATGTTCACGATCGGCGTGTTCGGCATCTTCCTGAACCGCAAGAACGTGATCGTCATCCTGATGTCGATCGAGCTGATCCTGCTCGCGGTCAACATCAATTTCGTGGCGTATTCGGCGTTCCTGCACGATCTGGTCGGGCAGGTGATGGCGATGTTCGTGCTCACCGTTGCCGCCGCCGAGGCTGCCATCGGTCTTGCGATCCTGGTCGTCTATTTCCGCAACCGCGGCTCCATCGCGGTCGAAGACGTCAATGTGATGAAGGGTTGAGATGTATCAGGCCATCGTCTTCCTGCCCATCATCGCTTCCGCCATCGCGGGGTTGTTCGGCCGCATCCTCGGCGCACGGCCGTCCGAGCTTATTACGACCGGTGCGCTGTTCGTCTCGGCGGCGCTGTCCGTCTATGCCTTCTACGACGTCTGCTTCCTCGGGCACTCGGCCATCATCACAGTGGCGCCGTGGATCCATTCCGGCGCGTTTGCCGCCGACTGGACCATCCGGGTCGACGCGCTGACGGCCGTGATGCTCGTGGTGGTGACGGGTGTCTCTTCGCTCGTGCATCTCTATTCGATCGGCTACATGGCCGAGGACGACAGCCGCCCGCGCTTCTTCTCCTATCTCTCGCTGTTCACCTTCGCGATGCTGATGCTGGTGACGGCGAACAACTTCCTGCAGATGTTCTTCGGCTGGGAGGGCGTCGGTCTCGCGTCCTATCTGCTTATCGGCTTCTGGTACAAGAAGCCGGAGGCGAATGCCGCCGCGATGAAAGCCTTCATCGTCAACCGCGTCGGCGACTTCGGGTTCGCGCTCGGCATCTTCGGCGTCTGGTATATCTTCAAGACGCTCGACTTCGATGCCGTATTCGCGGCCGCGCCGTCGATGGTGGGCAAGACCTTCCTGTTCGGGAGCTGGCACGTCGATATCCTGACGACGCTGTGCCTGCTGTTGTTGGTCGGCGCGATGGGCAAGTCCGCACAGCTCGGGCTCCACACCTGGTTGCCCGACGCGATGGAAGGCCCGACGCCCGTTTCCGCGCTGATCCATGCCGCGACCATGGTAACGGCCGGCGTGTTCCTGGTCTGCCGCTGCTCGCCGCTCTACGAGCTGGCGCCCTCGGCGCGCGAATTCGTGACGTTCATCGGCGCCTCGACGGCGTTCTTTGCCGCCTCTGTCGGCCTGTTCCAGAACGACATCAAGCGCGTCATCGCCTATTCGACCTGTTCGCAGCTTGGCTACATGTTCGCCGCCGCCGGCGTGTCGGCCTATGGCGGCGCGATGTTCCATCTCTTCACCCATGCCTTCTTCAAGGCGCTGCTGTTCCTCAGTGCCGGTTCGGTCATCCATGCGATGCACCACGAGCAGGACATGCGGAAGATGGGCGGTCTCTGGAGAGCTATCCCGTTCACCTGGGCGATGATGCTGATCGGCAATCTGGCGCTGACGGGCTTCGGCATTCCGTTCCTCCATATCGGCGCCGCCGGTTTCTATTCGAAGGACGCGATCATCGACGTGGACTTCGAGGGCGCCACCGGCATGGATCGATACGCCTTCATCCTGACGGCTGTCGCAGCCCTCATGACGTCGTTCTATTCCTGGCGCCAGTTCCTAATGACGTTCCATGGGCGTTATCGCGGCCTGGATAAGGCGCAGGACCTCGCGCATTCCGACGCGCATACGCATGACGAGCCGCTTGACGGTCATGCTCATGCCGATCACGACGATCACGCACACCACGCGCCGAAGCTTGAAGAAGTGCATGAAGCGCCGCTCACGATGCTCGTGCCGCTCGGCATTCTCGCCGTCGGTGCGCTGTTCGCAGGCGCTGCGTTCGATACCTATTTCATCGGCGAGCATTCGGCGGCGTTCTGGCACCACGCCATCGCGGCGATTGCCGGCAACGGCATGAAACCGATGTCCGAGGACCTCCCGAGCTGGGTCGAGCTGACGCCGTTCGTGCTGACGATCTTGGGCTTCCTGGTCGCATATTACTATTACATCGCACGGCCGGAGCTTCCGGCGCAGATGGCAGCGCGCAAGGGGATGCTCTACACGTTCCTCTACAACAAATGGTATTTCGACGAACTCTACGATTTCCTGTTCGTTCGACCGGCACAGCGCATCGGCCGTTTCCTGTGGAAGATCGGCGACGGCTTCCTGATCGACGGCTTCGGACCTGACGGTATCTCGGCACGCGTGCTGGATGTGACGCGCGGCGCGGTCCGTATCCAGTCCGGTTACCTCTATCACTATGCGTTCGCGATGCTGATCGGCGTGCTTGCGCTTGCGACCTGGTTCATCGCGGGAGGTGCGCCGTGAGCCATCTCCTTTCTATCATCACCTTCCTGCCATTGGTCGGTGCGATCGCGATCATGGCGATCCGCGGCTCCGGCGAAACCGTCGCCCGCAACGCGCGCTGGATCGCGCTGGTCTTCACCGTTGCCGACTTCATCCTGACGCTTGTCCTGTGGGCGGGGTTCGACGGGTCGTCGTCCTCCTTCCAGTTCGTGGAGCGCGCGGCCTGGCTGACCAACGGCATCTCCTATCACATGGGCGTGGACGGCATTTCGATGCTGTTCGTGGTGCTGACGGGCCTTCTGATGCCGTTCTGTATCCTCGCGAGCTGGGAATCGATCGAGACCCGTGTCGCGGAATACATGATCGCGTTCCTGGCGCTCGAAACGCTCATGATGGGCGTCTTCACCGCGCTCGATCTGTTCCTGTTCTACCTGTTCTTCGAGGGGGGGCTGATCCCGATGTTCATCATCATCGGGGTGTGGGGCGGCAAGCGGCGCGTCTACGCGAGCTACAAGTTCTTCCTCTACACGCTGCTCGGGTCGGTCTTGATGCTGCTCGCGATCCTCGCGATGTATCTCCAGACCGGCACGACCGACATCGAGACCATCATCAACACCGCGCACTTCCCGGTGCAGATGCAGATCTGGATGTGGCTGGCGTTCTTCGCCTCTTTCGCGGTCAAGATGCCGATGTGGCCGGTGCACACCTGGTTGCCGGACGCTCACGTCGAGGCGCCGACAGCAGGCTCGGTCATCCTTGCGGGCATCCTGCTCAAGATGGGCGGTTACGGGTTCCTGCGCTTCTCGCTGCCGATGATGGCGAGCGCGTCGGTCTATTTCGGGCCGCTGGTCTTCGCGCTGTCGGTGATCGCTATCATCTACACCTCGCTGGTGGCCCTGGCGCAGGAGGACATGAAGAAGCTGATCGCCTATTCGTCCGTCGCGCATATGGGCTTCGTGACCATGGGCATCTTCACGATGACGCATCAGGGCATTGAGGGCGGCATCTACCAGATGCTGTCCCACGGCATCGTGTCGGGCGCGCTGTTCCTTTGCGTCGGTGTGGTCTACGACCGCATGCACACACGCGAAATCGCGGCCTATGGCGGGCTTGTGAACCGCATGCCGATGTATGCAGCCTGTTTCATGGTCTTCACGCTTGCCGATGTCGGCCTTCCGGGTACTGGCGGGTTCGTGGGCGAGTTCCTGACGATGCTGGGCGCCTTCATCCACAACACCTGGATCGCGATTTTCGCCGCCACCGGCGTGATCCTGTCGGCGGCGTATGCGCTGTTCCTCTATCGCCGGATCATCTTCGGCGATCTGGTCAAGCCCGCGCTCATGACCATCCAGGATCTCAGTATGCGTGAGGTCGCGCTGCTCGCGCCGCTCGTCGTCATCACGATCTGGATGGGCGTCTATCCCAAGCCGATCTTCGACGTGACCTCGGCCTCGGTTGCCAATCTGGTCCATCAGCACCAGGCGGCCATCGCGTATGACAGTGCGCCGCCGAAAGTTGCCGCGCTCGGACAAGGAGGCGGCCGGTGAATATTAAGTCCGACCTCTATGTTCTCCTACCGGAGCTGATCCTTGCGGTCGGCGCCATGGTGCTTCTGCTGATCGGCGCGGTGCGCGGCGACAAGAGCGCCAACGCGCTGACGATCATTTCAGTCCTGCTGATCGCCGCCTCGGCCTACATCTCGATGGTGCTGGGCGACGGCCCCGCGTTCCACGGCGCCTTTGTGATGGACAGTTTCGCGCGCTTCACAAAGGCCGTGATCCTGTGGTCCTCGGCAGCCTGTGTGCTGATGGCGCACCGCTTCTTCTCGCTCGAGAAGAGCGAGCGTTTCGAGCTTCCGGTGCTGATCGTGCTGGCGAGCCTCGGCATGTCGCTGATGGTCTCGGCCAACAACTTCATCGCGCTTTATATGGGACTCGAGCTTCAGAGCCTTGCGCTCTACGTGCTCGCCGCCTTCAATCGCGATTCCGTGCGGTCGTCCGAAGCCGGGCTCAAGTACTTCGTCCTCGGCTCGCTGTCCTCGGGCATGATGCTGTACGGCATCTCGATGATCTATGGCTTCGCCGGCACGATGGACTTCACCGGCGTCGCCCACATCATCAAGAGCAGCGGCGCGAGTAATATCGGTCTGACATTCGGCATCGTGTTCCTGCTCGCCGGCCTTGCGTTCAAGATCTCCGCCGTGCCGTTCCATATGTGGACGCCGGACGTTTACGAGGGCTCGCCCACGCCGATCACCGCGTTCCTCGCGACAGCATCGAAGGTCGCCTCGCTCGCGCTCGTGCTGCGCGCCATCGTGGTGCCGTTCCCCGGCGCCTTCCACCAGTGGCAGCAGATCATCATTTTCATCTCGGTGCTGTCGATGGCGCTGGGCGCGTTCGCCGCCATCGGCCAGAACAATATCAAGCGGCTGATGGCCTACAGCTCTATCGGCCATATGGGCTATGCGCTGCTGGGCCTCGCGGCAGGCACCGAGCTCGGCCTGCGCGGCGTGCTGTTCTATCTCGCGTTCTACTCGCTGACGAACATCGGCGTGTTTGCGTGCGTGCAGGCGATGCGGCGGAGCGGCCAGGCGGTCGAGAACATCTCCGATCTTGCCGGGCTGGCGCGCACCCGACCGCTGCACGCCTTTGCCTTTGCATCGATGATGCTCAGTCTTTCAGGTTTGCCGCCGCTGGCCGGCATCGTGGCCAAGGCGTTCGTGTTCCTGGCTGTCATCCAGGTGCACCTCTATGCGCTCGCGATCTTCGGCGTCATCACCAGCGTCGTCGGCGCTTACTACTATCTGCGCATCGTTAAGGTGATGTATTTCGATGAACCGTCGCAGCCCTTCGACCACGACATGGGTTGGAGCGTCGCGGCTATCGCGGGCATCGCCACGGCCTTCACGCTGCTGTTCGTGCTTCGGATCGACTTCCTGCTCGACTATGCCGACACGGCGGCGAAGGCCCT
>Ga0105239_10001239_pt1 | contig 34760 bp, 27 predicted proteins | sample KBSC44metaG_FD_92761 | JGI IMG/M metagenome (GOLD analysis project Ga0105239, IMG submission 92761) | Corn rhizosphere microbial communities from Kellogg Biological Station, Michigan, USA - KBS C4-4 metaG | ecosystem: Host-associated > Plants > Roots > Rhizosphere > Soil | place: Michigan, USA... | reverse complement strand
CCAATCATGAGTTCATCCGAAGTGCAAGCCCTCGAGAGTGAGGTCAAAGAATACAAATTACAACTTGAAACTGTTCAACTTAGTCTACAAAATGACCCCGAGAATGCTGAGTTGGAAAGTCTCAAAGCAGAACTTGAAGAAGTTATTTCCCTCACCGAATCTGCCATTGCAGAACTAAAGCCTGCCTCAGTCTCAGCGCCTTCCGCAAAACTATCCCAACCAGCCGTGAAAGAGAAATGGTCCAAGGAAAATCATCCAGCCTACCAAGCCGGCTACCGCAAGCCTGAGGTCGAACTCGAAGACACAAATACAACCATCACCTTCGCCGTCAACGACACTGTTTCTGCCCGTTGGAAATCAGGTGACGGTGGCTACTACACTGCAAGAATCACCTCCATCACCGGCTCTGCCAGCGATCCTGTCTACATTGTGACATTCAAAAACTATGGAAACAGTGAAACCTTGAGGGCAAAGGACATCAAACCGCTATCAACCGAAGCAAAGAAACGCAAGGCTGATAACATATCAGGCTCTTCCACGCCCACTGTGCCTTCCAATCCAAATGTCATCTCCGCTGCCGCAAGTGTTGACCCTACCCTGGCCCAGCAAGCGCGACGTGAGCCCAGCAAGGTCAGTGACGGACCAGTTCGACCAGCAAAAATTCCTCGGAAGGTCAAGGCCAACAAAGAGCTCGAAGCGGGCAAGACCAAGTGGCAGGACTTTGCTGCTAAATCCAAGATTGGAAAAATGCACAAGAAGGAGAGTATGTTCAGGACAGGAGAAGGTGTCAATGCTCGAGGTAAGCTCCCAAATCGATGGATGTTTCTTCAGCTGCTAACTTGACAAAAGTCGGTTTCACAGGAAGCGGACACGAAATGCGGAAAGACCCCTCCCGGTCTCGGCATGTTTACAACCAAGGAGCAACAGACGACTGAGATATCGTTTATGGGGCGTTTGATTTCATTCCATGCCGCGTACTTATCATTTGAGCGCTTTCACAGTTTTTGGTTGTCAGGTGCTGACAGGCTCGCAAGTTACAGATCCACTCAGACAGGAGAGATGTTACGAAAGTGCATTCTAAAATCCACGTTATTCAAAGACAGGTATCTTCCTGAACAATTGTGAGAGTTCCATCTGACAAGGCTCTTTCACTTTCAGGTATCTGGGGCTGAGGTCCCACTGAATAATTGACTTATTCCTCTTCACACCAACCTGTAGCACATTCCTCCTTCCATGGACAGTGTTCTCTTTCGTTGAATGTCTTTCGTCGTTCTTCGTCTTGCATTGGATTGCGGCACGCACTGGCTGCACCTGCAAGTCATTCGGTCCTAATCTGGCCTTGACTGGCATATGGAGAGTTATCATAATACCTCTTCGGGTTTCAAGGGCAACTTTCACCACTCTGAATCGGAGCGGCATCAATGCATATCACCTGGCGCTCCTCAACTTTCAGGGCAAATACTGTCGTTGATAATGTAGACTGCTCCGACCATAGGAGCCCATCATGGTGTGTTTGAATCATGCTGATACTATCTCACGATATCTCTTGGCCGTGATGTTTTCCCGACGTAGTCTGTGCGGCAATGACGAACATTGGCGGGGGAGAACACATATCGTGTACTGGGGAATTGTGCAGAACTGAGCAGAGTATATCAAGTACTGCCACACCGAGTCGTAAACAGTATGTCACAGACCACCCTGTATTCTGAAGCTGCTCACAACCAATACTTGCATGTTGATTATACCCCATAATAAAGGAGTCCAGGTGCTCATCTTGAAATAACCCGCGTTGTAGACGGCACCAAGGATCAGACCCACAAAGCTGCCGGCGAACACAGCCTCCAGGCCACCCAGAACAATGTAAACCAGCGGCACCAGCCAAACCCAGCTCAGCGTCTCTCTGATGGGGTTCTCACCCAGCAGCTTCCGATTCTTGAGCGTGAGTTTCCTCCCCACGGGTGTCCTCAGATAGGCGCCGCGCAGCCGGGCCGAACGGAATTGCATGAGCACCGCCCAGATGGCCACGAACAGGTGCGCCGCCCCGACACAGATCAGCGTCCAGAACACCACAAATCGGTAGATGTCCGACAGGTAGTACAGGTACTGCGCCTCGCCGGGGGTCGCACGCACAGGGTAGTAGAGTCCAGGCCAATCGGGCACCGTGTAGGAGCGCGGGACGCCGCTGTCGAAGCTTGACATTTTTCGATGGGTTCGGAGAGGAAGTGTTGTTTGTTAGACAACGTCCATGCTGCAACGCCCCGGTGCTGGTTGTAGATTGTACTACACGCGGCAGATCTAGGAAGTTGAGTGCTGTTGATGTTCGACGAAACATGACAGAGAGTGGAAGGGAAGCGTCATGCTGGAGAGAGCCAATTGACAATATTCCTCGGCAGAACTTCGGCTGATTCTCCGATGTCACTCACCCCCTTTCCCCAGACTTTTGAGGAATCACCTTTGGAACTCGGCATTCATCATCATCAATACTCTAGTTTTATGGGAATATGGATGACTGTTTAACCTAGCAGTGTAGGAAGCAGGGAGCGAAGACCAATGTTCCTCCTGAATCTTAGAATGTGTTAGGGTTCGAGGTTTGGACGAATTGGCTGGCGGATGCGTGATCCGTAGGTCTACGATTCATGTTTTCATGGTTCATCATATGAGCGTCATCTGTTTACGTCAGTTGCGAGTAGACTGAATCTCGTTGACCAGAGGTAAGTTCTGGGGGCATAAATGTAACATCCAGGTGAATCCCGTTCCTGGTGTTTATACCAGTCTTCCAATGCCAATCCGACTAGCGATTCGCCCTTTGAAAGCCTCGTTCCTATCGGCTCCTCGATCACTCATTCAGGGCTCGACCACACGAGGGTATATCGCTCATCGAACAATTCACCCCATCCTGGCACGCCCTTGTCTAGCTAATTTAACAGGCCAGTTCGCCACCGCTTCCAAAATGTCCGTCAACCAGCACAACGAGGAATTCAAGCTCGACAAGCTATTCGATGTCCAAGATAAAGTCGCCCTGATCACCGGGGCCGGCAGCGGTATAGGTCTGATGGCCACCCAAGCACTGGCCACGAACGGAGCAAAGGTCTACATCGTCGGCCGCACGGAGGAGAAGCTCGAGAAAGTAGCAGAGACGTACGGCAAAGACATCCCCGGCTCGATCATCCCCATCGGCGCAGACGTATCTCAGAAATCCGAGATCAAAAACCTCGTCGACACCATCTCCTCCAAGGAGAAATGCCTCTGCATCCTGATCAACAACGCGGGCATCGCGCTCAACACCCAGCAGACAGAAGCGTCCAGCGCCGAGGAAATGTCCGCGAACCTGTTCTCGGACCCGGACGAAACCTTCGAGATGTGGACGGACACGTACCGCACGAACGTGCCGCAGATCTTCTTCATGACCACCGCCTTCTTGCCCCTGCTACAGGCGGCACACGCGCACAACGACAACTTCTCCGGCACGGTGATCAACATCTCGTCGATCTCCGGCATCGTGAAGACCCCACAGCACCACTTCGCGTACAACGCGTCCAAGGCCGCCGCGATCCACCTGACGACGATGCTCGCGGACGAGATCGCGTCGAACGGGCTGCGCGTCCGCGTCAACAGCATCGCGCCAGGCGTGTTTCCCAGTGAAATGACCACCGGCGGCGAGAGCGACGAGCGGCAGAAGTCTCACATCCCCAGAGAGAAGTACCAGGATAAAGTCCCGGCTGGCCGACCCGGCGCGGACAGGGACATGGCGAACGCGATTCTCTTCGCTGCCACCAATCAGTACCTCAACGGCCAGACCGTTGCGGTCGATGGCGGGTATATCTTGAGCGCTGGCGCGGGTGCATGAATAACTGCCGTACTGGTCTATAGCCTCTGTCAATGCTATATATACTCTATGGTGAGAGCCAAGCCAGCTTTTGTCGAATTAAATAATTTCAGCACCTTGGAAAAGAAATCCTAGGGCAGGCCTTGATTTACAGTTTGGAATTCGGGTAGCGTGATCATCGAGGTGATTCGAAGTATTCTGAAATCACTGCCAAAGCCAAAGATAGTTGTACCATCAGACCGTGTTTTCCAATGTAGATTAGAAAATAATGGAAGGTTTGCGACCACACAGATTCTTTGCACCTTGAAATAATTGCCTGGCCATTCAGAATTTCACAAGCGAGATGCCGTGTGGAATTATCAATTTACAGACATTTATAGTGGAAAGTCGTCCTGGGGAGGTTGTAGTATAAAATTATATCATGTGTCCAGACAAGCATTTCATTTCAAATGTCCTCTTTTTTATCAAAGACGTATAATGCTGTTTCACTGATTTTACAATAGTATTCGTCAGCTACGGACCTGCCTGCTGTACAGAATAATTATTGGTAGTACGCTGATCCGTCAAAATTAAGCTATGCTGTTTCGTCACTGTCATATCCTGTCATGTCGTGGTTCTGTACTCGCCCACTTTGGGTGGGTCCTGGGATTATGAATTGTGCTGTGTCCCTCCGTGTATCATTCTTTTTGGTGGAGACGTTTTGGTAGCTCCACTCTGGATCTTAGCTTGCCTCAATTTTCATGTCAAAAATGATTTCCTCCTATATGGAGGAGGCGAGGCTTTAATAGTGGGCTGAGGGACTATCTCAGGCCCCTCTTGTCATCACCCACAGTATAAGCCCTTCGAAGCTGGGCGTGTGCCTCAGCCTCAACCCTTCATATCACCCAACTCCGCTTGCTGCCGCTGCGACCTTGGTTTCGTTGCTTGTCGCTTATGGAAGGCGTTTCGAAAAGAAGGCTGGGATATCAGATCCCGATCGCAGATGATGGTGAGGACTGTGCTCCGTTGCGAGCGTAGTGAGGAGTCAGTTGTACGGGCGCGAGAGCCCCTTCGTTGTGGGAGGGAGGGAAAGGTATACTAGGAGCAACAGCGCAGTATCGTGGACGGGGAACTCCCGTCGCTTTGGAGAGGGCTCTCGCGGCTAATTTTGAAGCCTCAGAATGGATTAGAATGTTGAGCACAGCCACCCATCAGGGAAAGATCAGTTCTGGATGATCAAGCTATGATCACCTCAAACAGTCTCGACCTCGATCTTGGATTCCATCAGGGGATTGGCTCGTGTTGGCGTGTCGTCGACTATCATCTTCGCCTGCGCTCTCTCCTTCTTCGGGCAGTCTCAGAATCTCGATAGCGGCCCCCGCCCCTCTCACTCTCCTTTTTCCAGCTCTTAGAATCCTTGAGGATCTCCGCAATGTCATCGGTTGTCAACTTGCGGCTGGCTTCGATGTGGAAGCCCTCGCGGTCCTTCCATGATGCTCTCTGAACACGGGATTTAGGGTCGATGCAATATCCCAAATATAGGGCTAGCACTTCCGGGTCGATCCCGTCAGCGGGAAGCCAACACTTAACCTTGCTGACTGAGGATGTGTCATCGTTATCATCATCAGCGGCTACTTTATGTCCTCGTGCGGTGTGGCTAGATGGCCTGGTGGGGTTTCTGGTGGTCTGTGGAATATTGTGTGTGTCGGACCGGGTTTGGACAGCATAAGGATCCGAGGCTGTAAGGTGTCTAGCTTGGACTGATGTAGAGGTGCTGTAGATTGCAACTGGGGCGTTATTACCAGTGGATGCGACAGGTCCGTAATGCGGATCGGGACTCCCGTAGGTTTGGGTGCTGTGAGTTGTTGGCACCGGGCCGTATGGGGCTGATCCGGCGTTGTAGTTGATGTCTCCACGGCTGTAAATTTCGTTGCTGGAATTCATTTCTGTCACGTCCATAGTGTAGCTTCTAGTTGTGGCATCCTGGCTTCTAGAGGGACTGGAATATATTTGGGGGCGTTGAACTGTCACGGGCGGGCTGCGGGATTCTCTTGAAACATCATAGTTGGTGTTTCGCCTGCCGTCGCTCTCTCGCCGCGAGCTTACGGGAAGGTCTTCGTCATCGGCGTCGTTGGACTGTGGTCTGAATAGACTGGGTTGTGGAGGCCTCTGATTAACCAAGGTCGGCATGCTTTCTATTCGAGTCGAAGCTAGTTGAGGTTGGCTTTCAGATACTGTGGCGTATCGGCCTTTGGGGCTGCCTTCGTCCCATGCTCTCGGATTCTGAATGTTTTCGTTTGATGTACGGTTCTTGGAAGGTAGACCTTGCGATGAGATCTCATACTTGGTAGGTATCGTCATACGACTCGCCCGAGAAGTCACCACAGCTACATCCTCGTCGAGGTCGATACCAGGGCGTGCTGATTTGGTTCTTCCCAGATTGTCGTTTTTCGCTGCGCTTTGGCTGTATCGGTACCCCCCTTCCATCTTCTCTGGCGCTGATGCCAAGTAGGATGGGCTGGGCGATCGACTCTCATTAGAATCGCTAGAATCGCTAGAATGCCTAGCCTTATCTTTCCTCATGTAACGTGAAAATTCATTGAACGGCTGTCTAGATGCCGCCGGCTTGCGCTGAAGCTGGCCCTCCCACATGCGCCCCCGCTTTTGCAGATGTGTAAGCTCCCTAAGTTGATCGTGATCTTTTCTGTTGAGGCGGAAGCTGGAACGCACGAAGAAGCCATTCTCGCGCTAGGCAATTAGCATCAGCGACGTCAAGAATATAAGGGATTACGGCAGCGCGTACCTTGAATCGTCTCCCTCGTAGACAAGTGATCTCGTCAATTTCGTCATTATTGTTCCTCTGGAGAAATGCGCGAAGGACGCTCTCAGAAATGCCCTCACTATTAACGAAGAACTCAAACATCCCGTTGGGAGGTGCATTGATAGTGATTCTCCTAGGCCCCGGATGGAGGTGGCGCTGGCGCCAGTCGCATTTCAGCGGGTTTACTTTACATTGACCACAGCCCTTATGTGCATGGTAATCAGGCTTTGCAAGCGCATAGCCCTCCTTGATGATGCTACCTGGGATCAAAGTACCTTCATCGTTCATGTATCCCTCGCCGCAGGTGCAAGTGTGACGTTCCAGGTCATCAGGAGGCAACACGAAGCCGCAGTTGCGCCCTTGGACCATATTTCAGCTTTGTAAATGCAGAACTCGATCGGCTGATGAATAGAGACTTTGATCTACGCAGAATTTGACGATTCTGGAAGAAACGATGCAGAGCTGGGGCTTTATGTGGTTGGCAACTTAGGTGGGTAGCATCGGCATGGCCCTAGCAGTCGGGCGTGGAGAGGCACCAATAGCAAGGGGAGAGTAGGAGGGCAAGCAATCCCCCGAGACTGATACCCCGGTAGATCTGCCAGCACACAAGGCAAATCGAGTTGACGAAATGCGTTGACATGGGGAAGTGGGATATAGGGGATGACATCGGGCCCTCGGGCACCATCGCACAGCCTAGCAGCACGAGCGAACGCATAGGAGCCTGCAGCCGATTGCCTGGCGGTTGGGCACCAACTCTAGAAGCGATAGGTGGTCTGTTGATTGGAGATCATGAAGAGCCCTTGTGCTGTTCAATTATAAAGGATTCCACCTTGCTGCCTGAAGAAAGTCGGAGGATGACAGGACGATAAAGCTGTCACCCGATCCTCTACGGCTGAGACGGCCGCATCGATGAATTTGAATCGTAATAGTCACCTTACTGCTCAGGAATCAAAAGCAGGATGAGCTTCACCGGTGGTGCTGCAGACTCAAGCAATCTCGAGGCTGCAGAAAGGGAGATCTGGAATGAGGCGATCAAGGTATGGAGACAATTCCTAGTCTCGAGTCTCGAGGGACGATGATCGATGATCGATGGGATGAGGCTGAACCTCCAACTTTCGCAACAGATCTACAACCGTGACTGCCCCAAGCACCCTGTCAGCCTGGTTGGCATCACCAACAGCGGGTCAGCGGCTGCTTATGAGAACGTCGAAAAGTTGATCAAGGTGGCCAGGGACGGGTGCGAGCAACTATACGTCAGTGGAAATGAGTCTGCCACCAGGAGGGCCATGGCTTCCTTTCTCGCCGAGGCTCGACAATATGCGCCAATTTGTGATGTGTTCACTCAGGGCGCCCCCAGCGCCGTGGCAGTGTGCTGGGGGACAGTTCGGGTGATTCTCGAGGTACGTGTAACATTCGGTTGACATCTCCATTGCTTGGAGGGTGCAGATGTCGCCGTGTTCTTTCTGTTGTCATCTTCATCCTGGTAATACTTCGATTGTACCGTTCAAATTGAGTCCCGGAAGAGACGGCTTCCGTGTATCTTGCCGCAGCTAAGGGGCGCCTGCCAGTCAAGCGCCAGTGGTCAGACTTTCCCAATCCTGGTGGAGCCTTGCCGCAAGTTGGCTGGAGCCCCGCCTCACATTCCTCCTTTGACCCCTGGCCCCAGCCCTGCAAATGGCCTTGAGGGCCTCTAATAATTAACTCGATCCCCTGCTTCTGGAGGGGGCAGGCCTAAAGAGCCCTTGGACCGGGCACCCCCTGCTCACGTGTTACTCCTCCCTTACGAGTAGAGAGTCAAGCCGCGTGTTAACTAAGCTGCTAGTTCTCATTTCGAAGCCTAACCCAGAGTGCGGAGCTTTTCACAAGCATCTGTTCTATATCGCGCCAGATTTTGACCTTCAGACAACAGCTGCATTACCTGGTCATCAATAAGCAAAGTCGAGCTTCTATTGTGCAGCTCTACGTCATCCTCCTCAAGTACTCAACCCGTATTGTTCGAGTGTGCAAGGCTCGTCGTTGGCAGCGCAGCCTTATGGCCTTGAGCAGAAAGTCCACCAGCATGTATCAAGACTTTTGCTCTGTTGCAAAAGAGGTAGAAGCTCAAGTCTCGACTCAAAGTGCACATTGTAAGAGATTGCGAGTGATCCCAATGGCTTTCGAGGTGACGACTGACTCAAGGGATTTAGTGCAACTAGGTCTGTTCCCGAATCCTCCAGTAAGGCTGCACGTCTCACCTTCTCGCAGCCCAACACACTCAACTCCAGCGTAGCATCGACACATCCAATGGCATGTTGACGAGTGGACTTGCAACTGGTGCGTACTTAAATCTTGACACAGACTGGATCTGAGTCGGACCACTGACCAACAGCAGCAATTCCAGATCAAAACATCATCAAGTGGCTAACTACCAATCTCATTCCACAAAGTGCTCCACCAGAAATTGCAAGCGGGACATGCAAATGGATCTTAAAGGACCCTATGTATCGCGCATGGATAGCTTCGCCAGCCAACAAAGCTCTGTGCCTCCGGGGGGCGCCAGGTAAACCCAAAGATCATTACGCAGACGAGGAAGACTGACTGGGGGCAGGGTCGGGGAAGTCATCATTGTCCTACGCCATGGCCCAGTTTGCTGCCGATGCAGGGCAATGTGTGTTACATGTCTCTGTGATCCCTGTGGGTAACTGCACGCAGACGCCGGCTAGTAATCTTGTGGTCTCTCTTTTGGCTCAGATCTTCGAGCACCAAGCCATCAGGAAATGTGTTGGTTACACCAGTATACGGGAGATACTAATCAGCGTTCAGTTGTATGGGTCACGGACCGCCATTGCAACACCTACAAAAACTCTGCTAGAGAAGCTCGAGAAGATTCTTGCTTTGCTACCACCGCTGTTGCTAGTCGTCGACGGCCTGGATCAGCTAAAGAACACGGCGGATCTCTCCCAGGAGGATTCGGCAATCGAGTTAGTCGCTCTGCTCAGCAAAATTCCAAGCAAGTTTTCTCTCTCGCTGATCGTGACCACCCGTCCCCGAGATTGGATCCGTCAAAACTCAGACCAGATGGAGGAACTTGAGATCACTAAAGATATCACCAATGCCGATATTGCCATCCTTGTAAACGAGAGAGCGCAAATATGTCCAAGCCTGGCAGACATCAAGAGTGAGGTTGTTAAGACCACCCAGGCCAAAGGGAGCGGCGATTTCAACTACGCCAGGCTGCTCTTGCGCCGACTAGAACAGGCTCGATCTCGTGCGGCTCAGAAGCGAATTCTCGAAGAAAGTCCCACAGGTTTAGAAGCCTTGTATCGGGGAGAACATGAGAGGAAAGTCGCAAGCCTTAGCCGAGACGAAAGAGCATGCAGATCAAAGATCTTGTGGCTCGTTACTGGCGCTCAACAACCGTTAAGTGCCCGTCAGATCAACTCGGCTGTTGCGCTCGACCTGACCATGAATAAGGAACAGCCAAGTGAACAGTGGTTCGATCCAGCAGGTACTGTAGCGGACTTAGGCGAACCATTTATCATTGTGTCTGATGGCAAGGCCTATTTCCATCATGAATCGGCACGGGAGTACGTTTTAAAGTTCAACTTGGTGACCGCCGACGACGGCAATGTCTTCCTGCTGAATATTTGTCTATCGAAGATGATTGAGGAGAAATACATGGATTTGGAATATTGCATCCATGTTCTGGAAGGTAATCTGTTGATACAGGCTTCCACCTCCACACCTGCAGCTTCAAGCCTTCCTGGCGATCCTGGTTTGTATGACCATGCAACCTTGCATTGGCATGAGTACGCTCTCCAGCTCCAATATCTACCCTCTGAGCTGTGGGAGAAGCTACTCATCTTCCTCTTACAAATTGCATTTGTACCCTGGGCTGAGAATCTTTTCATTCTACTGGGCCGAGTTGGGCTCGATCCTCATCTGCAAAGGCTAGTGGCAATTGCCGAATGGTACAAGCGCTCCCCGGATGGGTCAAAGCCTGACTTACCGATCAGAGATCTATTCCTAAGGCCCTATCGTGATCTCAGCGCGAGGTTAGAAGATCGTGACGATAGGCCCGAGCTACAATTCCTTCCCCTTATCCGCATGGATGGATATCTAAACAATGGAGGACGGACAAATGCAGACTTTGAGGAGGCACTTGAATACGCCCGCCGTGTTGTGGCTGGGTTCACGGAATATCTAGGGCCTCAAAATCGAAATACACTAAACGCACGCCTAGATTATTATCAACAAATCCTTGGGCTTAGACACCCAGATGTGGCACTAGTCGGTTATCAAGATGTGCTGAGGATACAAAAGGATATCTTCCAAGAAGACGACCTGAGTATTTATGTTACTATGCAATGGATCGGCATTTGCTATCAACTACTAGCAAAGCTAGAAGACTCTCGTGCAATGCTGGAACAAGCCGTGGCGGGATTCAAACGCAAGCAGGGAGGGCGTTCCAAGAGTGTCCTGGCAGTGACAATGGGTTTAGCAAACACCATCGAGATTGGGGGTGATCTCGGTGAAGCATCACAGGTTTATGGCGATGTTTATGCCAAATGGGTCACCGTTAACGGCACCTCCAACTTGTTCGCAGCCTGGATCTTAACATCATTTGGGTCAACTCTGCAGAAACAAGGACAGTATGATCGGGCTGAGGAGCTACTATTTGAGGCATTCGCAACCCGACTGCGGCTTCTGACTATACAAAACGACACCACGGTAGATTCGGCCTTGCACTTGGTGATCCTGTACCGACAAAAAGGCCAGCCTGAGAATGCATTGGCTTTCATGACCCAGATCCGAGATTCGCAGGCTTTTGAAATAACCTTTGAGCGACTGTGCCAAAGAGAACACTTGGCCGCCTTACTCGCATTTGATGGTGGCGCATACGAGGAGCCGCGCAATAACTTGACTCGGCTGGTCATGGGTTCAACCGGCAAGAACCGCGAGCAGAATAATCGCGAGCTCTTGTGGGTACGCCTCAACCTCGCGGATGCCGCTCGCGATCATGGCGACGAGGACTCGATCCCCTCCTTGTTTACTGAGTTGGTGGTTTCCACTGACACAGATATGCATACATCCACGGAGACTATATCAGACACCACCAGCTCCTCGCCTTCTTCCACGTTCTCAGATGGGTCTGTCTGGCTTGAGACCCCGCATCAGTTACGCATTGCAGAGCAAGCTCTGAGGCTAACGCGCGATAAACACTTGAAGGAAGCACAGCAACTACTTGAGGTCGAACACTTGAAATGGGCGCGAGAAAAAGACTTCTGGTTCTTTGGGGGTGGACCTAGAGCTGATACCGATACAGTCAAATACTGCCTTCCGGACCTCCTTGATACGTAACGGTAAGCACAAGTATTAAGTGAGCCAAAGATGAATGTCCCGGCCAGGCTTCAGGCGTTCAGGGGTTGACTCGACCGAAACCCCTGTTTCCGTCAAATATTCCAGGCTCCCTAACCCCTTAACATTTGCCTGGTCTAAGACGTTCCAAGTCTGGATTGCAACGCTTACATGCGGTGGTGGTTTTGCGCAGACGCTGCTCCAGCGTAAGGGACACCGGCCAGGCCGTGATACCTTACTACCTTGATAATTTCGGTTGTCGAGTGAGCACTCGCCTGGACCTACAATTTACTGATTGCTCGTCGAGCATCAATTATAGGAGTCTCAGAGTGTGTTCGAGCAATTCACAATCCGTATTGACGTTGGTCATGCAACCGAGGCAGCCTTGTGCAAGAGGAGTTGGGGGAGGAGCAAGGGGGACAGGTCAATATTCTCGAACGGGGCATTCCGTATGGAGTTCACAGTTGAGGAAAGACTCGAAAGAGCCAATGCTGACGGATCTCAAATCCAGGGCCAGCGACATAGCTGGGTTTTGGGGGTAATTAGTTTGAACAGAAGGATTTTCCACTCTATCAGTCTAAGAGTATGTCCCATTGATTCCTCATCCCTCTCTATATTGGGCATTTTTGCTTTTTGGCTTGTATTGTGTCAAGTAAACTGTAAAATTGACGTGATTAGGCCGTTGCTACTTCACGTACACATATTTATACCAGGTTTAGCCCAAATTCTGAAAAGCAAGAGAGCCAATTATCCAAATCCAGAACTCCCAAACCAGAACCCGACATGGCTGAGATAATGTCCGCTGCTCCACTTGACTCTTGAAAATCCACGTCCCTTACTCGCGGCCTAGCTTTCGGACATTGTCGTACAGACTTTGCCTGCTCCCAGGCACAGGAAATCGCCCTCGTGTTTCAGCCGCCCCAAAGTTGTGGCCCTTCTGTAAAGTGAGGCCGGCATCTCTGGCCACTCGTTCCAACCAGGCGTACGCCCCGTATTTGCGTCAAAGCGCCTCAGCCTGGGCCCTGAACTAGGATATCACGCCCTGACTGCTGAACGAAACAAGCCAACCATCTTACCCCACGTGCGCAGCTCTATGTCCAGTCGTATTAATTTGGTGCACAGTTAACATTGAGATGCAGCCGCCACCACCCTCTTCTCGGAAGGCCGCTCCTCAACATTCCTGCGATGCCGACCCGTTCTGGATGGATAGAGATGTCATTGTGACAAGATTTGATTCGGTAAGTTTATCTAGCTCTCGATCTATTTCATCGAAGTAGCTTCCCAGCTATTACTACAGCTTCTTGTCCACGCCAGAACCGAGACTAGGCCATTGATTGAAGCCTGTAACATTTAACGAGCAACTGCGTGTCTGACAGCTCAATTTGTTTATTTTGGTACTGTTGACGCAAAGGTTTAAACTAGAACTAGGCATTCCCTGCTATTGTCCAGCGTGCCGATGCACCTCGTTTCCACCTGGCAATCAGTCCCCAAATAGCGTGCGACTTGACCTCTCAGGAATCCAGCAATCCATCAAGTAGGGCTTCAGAGACATCGCCGGCTGTCTACGCTTGATCCGGACACGAATTGTTGGGGAGCTGGTCCTCGATGGTGAGTTGGTGGCTTGAGGTTCTGAAGGGTCGCCCGGTCGAGGGTTTAGGACCTTCATTGGATGATATCTCCTCGAATCCTGCACATCAATCTCTGCAATAGTTACCGGTCCGCGCTTTTTAGCTTGGACTCCTCAATCGACTAGAACAACGAGCACACAAGGATGCGCACCATGGATTCCTCGCCGGAGTTGCCAAACGAAACAAGTCCCTTACTCCAGCCTGATTTAGACCAGCTTGATTCAGGCGAGACATCTCCGAGACCAAAAACAACTGACAAGTGGTGGCATCGCAATGCAGGGTCGCTCAGGGTAGCCTTTTTCGCAGCCTGGGTGATTGGGTGGGACTCGGGATACATTATGAATGTCAACACAACCTACATAGGCAGGGACATGAATGACATGGAACAAGGCGTGCTCCTTATCCTCCTGCCCCAGATACCTTCCGCCCTGGTGCCACCCTTTCTCCCACTTCTCAGGCGGCACTGCCGTTGGAGGCTCTCGATGCAGATCGCGGCTGGCTCTGTGGCGTTAGGCAGCTTCGGCAGCCTCCTCGCGGGCAGTTTGTGCAGCATTTGGCTGCTTTCGGGGGCACTGTGCATTTCCGCAATCGGAGTTGGATTGTTGAATATGCTGATGCTGTTGGTCATCAGAGAGGTAGCGAAAGACGATGAAGAGTTTTCCTACTATCGGGCTTGGTACATGGCCTCCATGACGTTGGGAATGGCTTTCGGTGCTCTCGTCGGCACAGCTTTGATTGAGTTGTTTCGACCAGTCGTCTTACCTGAACGCGGCGAGCCCTGGCAGATCCCTTTCCTCGTCGAAGGTGGCTTCGCTCTGATCCTTCTCACAATCATGTGGTGGTTCGTAGACGAGCGTCGGCTGGAAGCCGACGCCCCGCCATTGGAACGGGTCTCACCAACAGCCAATGCCCTGTCAAGAATCATGCAGGGAGATAAGGTAGGAACCGCGTTGATCGCGGTCTTTACAATCATACCCATCGGTCTCTGTGGCCTCTTCGTCACATGGGGCATCAAGAACATATACTTCGCCATTGCTTTGCCTTTGGAGGTCGTTATCGCAATATGCCTTTTCTTCTGGCTGAAAGGGCCGCAATCTCTCTACTCAACCAAAGTCCTCTGCTCGAAACCTGTTGTCTTCGCCGTAGTAGCCAGAGCCGCATTGAGTGCTGTGGCCCAAACGCTACTCTATCGTCTCCCGCTCTACGCCAAGATTGGCAACATGCTTAAGAGTGGTCCAAGTGGGAAAGGCTCTCATCTCAAGCTCCGCTCAGGTCGTCAACCATGTGGTGGCAACGTCGTGGTCCACAGCCCCGATTTCATGCAAAACGTTGTATTACCTATATACTACGCTGGGGAGTTCTGCGGGGAGTTCGCTGCCAATCGAGGCATCCGCCTCCTTGGCCACGAATCGATCGTGCTGGAACTCTCCTTGTGGATCTACTTTGGGGTCGGCCAACTAATAGGCAACGGTACTACCGGCCGTTCCTCAAGGGCGAATTGGGGATGGCTTGCGTTGGGATCGATGCTTGTTACATTGCTAGGCGGCATTGCAAACGGGTCAGCCGATAACTGCATTTCGACCTTCCTTTTCGCGGCTGTGGATCGAGAAGGTTCGTGGCTCCCAAAACGTTCATGAAAACCTAGATTTGCTTCTTCACTAACTCAATTTTGCTGCAGCCCGACCGGCGGCAGAGGCCCTCTCGTCACTGATCTCGAATATCGTCGGCCCAGCCGCCCTCGCTTTTGCATCACTGCGGTATAAGGCACTTCTCGAAAACGACCTAGGTCACAGGTATGACAACGGCACTGAAATCGCGCGAGAGGTCCTCGATGACATCGATGCCGTTGACCACTATCCTAGTGATCAGAGGAATGTCATTTTGCGATATGCCCGGGAGGGGACAGAGCGGAATATCCGGGAAGTCGACTTCGCACTGATACTAGGTATCGTCGCTGTTTTCGTATTGTGTTGGAAGCACCTTTTTGAATTGATTACAAAAGCCCGTCGATGGGTGCCTCAGTTTGGTCAGCAAGGGCACAGTTATGATACTGTGACCGGGGTGGGGCACACATCACCATAGAAGTCTTATTCTATCTCCCAGGAAGTGCATACGATATTGAGATATAAAGCCGTTTTCGCTAGCATACTGTTCCTGGAAAGGAGATAGCCCTGAGATAATGTGGCCAGAATAAATTATGCTTATTTTCAATTCCATACTACGACGACCTCGTTTGGAGTTAAAAATATGGATGAGAACAGGCGAGCATGAACCGCTGGTCCACTGCTCATACCACGGTTATCCTGTTTCAAACAAAAATGCAGAGAGGGTCGATCAGTTAAACATAATTTTATTCTAGAACATGTGTGTTCAGTATATGAGTATCCCTTAGCCTTAGATTTCTGCCCAACGCTACACCGTGCCTCCCAAATGCCCTGAGATTCAATTAACCATGAGATTGTGAAAGGTGAATACTGTTTTGCCAACAGGGGAGGGAAAGAAAAAGAAACCCCGCACACGTTTGTCAAAGCTAGACTTGTTCGACTGGTTTAGTCTCCGTCTCTGCCTCTTGAGCATCGCTACCAGCTGGTGTTTTCGCTGCAGCGGCCGCCTCGGCCTTCTGTTCAGCAGCGACCTTCTTGATGTTGAACCAGGGCATGAGCAGTGTGCCGACGACGGTGGCCGCACTAACAGCCACGCCGACGTAGAATCCGTTGCGGAGAGCAAAGTTGTAGACATCGAGGACGGCGGGCAGGTTGTCTGTCGAGACGACGTCCCTGAGATCGGTTGCGCCGACGTGCGAGACGAGACCGGCGTCGATGCCCGGGAGGGAGGCCAGCCCAGTGGAGAGCTTGTTCAGGAAAATGTTGTTCGCGATGCTGACGCAGACGGAGCCGCCGAGGCCCTGCGCGAAAAAGATGATGGCGGCACCGGTAGGCACGTCCTGCTTCTTCAACACGGTTTGCGCCGCGACGCTCGGTTGCTGCATCCCCAGCCCCAGGCCCAGACCCCACAGCGCCTGGTACCCGATCCACTCGCTGTGCCCGGTGGAGACAGTGAAGGTGCAGATCAGACCTGCTCCGATCGGGGTGAGGATTGACGAGATGTACATCCACTGCGTGAAGTAGCCGAGTTTCTTTGTGCCGATGCCCGCGATAATGGCGGCAAATGTCAAGCCCAGCACGGCTGGGAGATTCATAATGCCTGAGTGCACGGCGGTCGAGCCTTTGATGGCCTGGAACCAGATCGGGAGGAGATATACCAGAGTGATCATGCCTGCGCCGCTGAAGAACGAGTAAATGACCCCTGCGGCCACGGCGCGGATCTTGATGATGCGAGGTGGCACGGTTGCGAGCTCTTGTCGCCAGATCTGGACGGCGATAAATGTGATGAAGAGGACGCCCGCAACGATGAGCAGTGCGATGATGCGTGCGTCGGACCATGAGTAGTTAATGCCGCCCCATTGTAGAGCCAGGAGGAGGCAGATGATCGAGGGCATGAACAGTGCGGTGCCGATCGGGTCCAACTGATGGATTTGGTCCTTCAGCGAGGTCTTTTCAAGCTTCTTCTGTGGTACTCGGAGGAGAAGACAGAGGAACACCATTGCTGCTCCGCCAATGGGCAGATTGATATAGAAACACCAGCGCCATGAAACGTTGGTTGTGAACGCGCCGCCAAGTAGCGGGCCTGCGACAGATGCGATAGCAAACACGGCTCCAAATGCTCCAGTCCAGGCCGGACGTTTTTCCAGTGGAACTAGATCGACAATCACGATGATGGCTCCCGATAAGAGACCCGAGCTGCCGATCCCTGCGATTGCACGGCCGACGATAAACACTGGCGAGCTTGGAGCGGCGCCGCAGATCAGTGAGCCAAGCTCGAAGATGCCGAGGGAGAGAATGTAGACCCATTTCGTGCTGTAGAAGGTGTAGATGCGGCCGACGAGGAGCTGAAAGGCAGACATCGTCAGGAGATACGCCGATGCGTACCACCCTACATCCCCTAGAGAATTGAAGTGGTCCGTGATCGCGGGAATCGCTGTCGCGATGATCGTTCGATCCTGAGAGGCAATTAGTTAGGCGGGATCGGCTGAGGAGAGTATGGACTCGAGCTTACCAGAGCTACCAGAAGTGAAACACACATCATGCCCAACACCGTGGCAAGGACAGTCTTGAATGGAGGATACTCATCTTCCGCTGAGGCTTTTGCAGTGGCTGGAGTATTGTTCTTGGCCTCCGCAGATTGCATACTTGCTCTTTGCGCATCACCCGATTGTTCAAGGCTGTTGGCCATTTTCGAGGTTGATTGTATTAGTTAATTGTCTGAAGGAATTCTTGTATGTCGCAACAACAGCGACATCACAACGGGTGGGAGTAGCCATCTTTAAATGCTCTATAACAAAGAAACGATGCTCGTTCTGCCTGTCTAAATTTCTTACCCGGGGGTCCTCACCGCGCCGCAAGTTTATGGAGCGACTCATGCTCGGACGCGAACATGACGGGGATTCATTGGAGGTTTCCCTCACCCCATGCTGTCTACCCAGGTTTCTAGGGCCGATAAGTTGTGTGGTGAAGTCGAAAGGGGAGGGCGTGACCTCGGGCCCCTGGATTGAGTTTCCGGGCCCGTCAAAATGCCAAGGAGCGAGATTGTAAGCGATGTGATTGGTTGAGTCCCAACGCCAGGCAGAGTCGCTCTTTGCTAAGCTGGACAAGGCTATGATTAATGGAAGCAAGGCTCCTTCCATTCTTCGATACCTGGGAGCTTGTCTGTGTATCTAATTGCAACCAATGCTCTATAAGTAGTCCTTAGAGTTTGATAGGGTTCCTTGTTGTGGCTTATGCCTAAGAAGTAGAGCTTCCTTAAATATTCTAGTTTTCGTCTTACACTCGCGTGCTTATCCACGTCTCCTCGCTCGTTCAACGTTGAACACATATTGAACACATCTGGTGCTCATGTTTCCAGAGTGACGGTCTGGACTGGGCGCCCTTTTAGTCCTTTTCCCATCCATGCGTCATCAGCCTGTCTGCGTCCAGGAGAGTCTGTAAATGGGAGTTTGTGACCGGAACAAGGCTGAGATCACTTCCTCCAAATGGGAAAGTAGGTTGTAGCAGTGGCGAGCCCATGAGCACAGGCAAATGTCAATCTATTGAGACCTAGTGCCTATTGATATCGGAGTTGAGTTGCAGAACCCACTGTGTAATATCAGAAGACCAAAAATATCACGCGGCAAACCAAAAACAAAATGCCCCCAACAAGAATCGAACTTGTGATCTTCCCATCTCGAAACATAGAACATTTATTTCTAGTTGATACAAGTGGGATGCGGTACCCCTACGCCATAAGGGCATTACATGAGCCCAGTAAAACTCCTGTGGAATTCATGTCATTATTTGGAAAATTTCGGATTTTGAAAATATGACCTTGGTCTTGTTTCTATGACTAAGCATTTTATTACTTGAGAGCGTCATCACCCCACGTGTACTCCGTCCTAATATATACTTTAACACTCCTCTAAGGTGGAAGAGTAGCAGATATAGACCTACAATCTCTGTTTACTATTCAAATTTGACCAAATACCGAATTAAGAAATCTCTCAGGAGTCAGGACCCTTCTCTAACAGAACAACATACATATATCTACTACCTCCCCTTCGGTGACGGATTCTTTTTCTGTCCTTCACTCAGTTTTAGTCTCTGAGAGAGTTACCATCAGCAGACCCTGGACTACTTACCATTCCTCCTCCATGTTTGCTGTCACACTTGACCTCTTCATTCCATCAACTCGTAAATTCAGCATGAAGGCTCCTCGCGTTCCTTGCTACAGTGTGGGAACACGACCGCCTGGGAATACTACTTGGCTGTCCGTCTCTTATCGACTCATCTCGTAAATATGCACACAGATGAATAGGAGGTGGGGGATCCATCAACGATCACAGCTCGTTCCGGCAAATGTTCGAAAAAGGGCGTCTTCCAATACCATATATGGCGTCGAAGTACGCAGAACTCAAGCAGTCGTGCTCTGAGAGCCTAGCCTAGAGGACGGAGCTGTCCGCCCCATAGTACCTGCAAGTGATGCATCCTTTACGGGTTGGAGTAGTGGTATTCCGTACGGAGTGCTTATACTACTCGTACACTCGATGGAATCATCACTTTCGGGGCACCTGACAGATGGGTGCCATGTTGGCTGCCAGGGATGCCATTTTCCAAAGGCCAGAGGTGGCAGATGGCAAAGTGGCTGCTTACCTAAAATCCGCATTGTAGTTAAAGGGCAATTTGCCAATGGGATTCCTGGTCCGAGCTGCGCTGGTGGCTTGCAACTTGCAAGGGCAGAGATTGCGATTAGCGAGATGATACTGGTACAGTAGATCCCTGGATGCGCCATCCGGTTACCCCGCAGCTGGCGTGGCATCGAGTCAAGGACAAGCTGCATGGTATCAACCACTCCCCTTGGGCATGTTAACTAGGCGCCTAGGCAAGTCCCGGCAGCTCGGCACAAGGCTGAGATAAGACGGGCAGTTGGTGTTTCATGTTGGAATAAAAGTAATGCAAGGATTGAAATATGTAAAGGGCATGATAGGAAAGTGAGAGACAGGAAGCTAAGATGGTGGTGATCCAGGGGGTCTGCACCATGAACCGGGAAGTGGGCAATTTTCCTTGTTTTTCTCGCTGGATCTTCGGTCGATCGGTCGATCTTAACTGATCTGAACTTTTCTAAGAATTGACACACAAAGTACCCCGTACAAGAGATATGAAGACATTACATGATGGATCCTAGTTGAGAATACCTGTGTTCTTTCGAGTAGGGTTGAGTCTTTCTTGGCCTCCAACGCAGCCTAGGAAGCCTAAAACAACTCACGGACGGCTTAACGAGTCGCCTGTAAGTCCCTAACCTCATAGCCCCCGGCAAGTTCCTTAGGGGCGTCGGATGTGTCCCACAGTTAAGCAGTCGTAATACTCACCAGTTACTCGTACTCGTTCGCCCTCACGGAGTGCAACCCCCACCCGTGACCCCCTCCACTCGCAGACCGAGTGACCACCATCCAGTTACAACTTTACCAAGTCCCTGTTGCCTCCCTCTCGCGTCCTCCTACTGCACGTTCATTGCCCTTGCCCTGCCCTTGGTGACTTCTCGCGTCCCACTGCGATTGCCATTCCCAAAACCAGAACCACACGACTTGACTCGACCGAACGAACGACAACATCCTCTTCATCACCCTGGTCTGATCACACTGATCCCTTTTGGCCACCTTCCTTTGGCACCCTCATCGTGCTCATCATTCTTTTCTGTATGCATTTCTTCCTCCCAACCCGATACACCTGCCAAGTGACTCTCTGCTCTCATCAGGTTCTCACCCTGCTCCCGCTTTGCGGCGAACACGATTTCATCATATAGCATCGTCTCCCAGCAGGCACCACAGGAGGACAAAACATAAAGAGACACAGTTCTACGAGATAACATGGGTGGCCTCGATCAGGCTCACCTCTGCTGAACCGCCATTGCAAATGAGATACCTCAAGTACTCAATATCAGCATATCCTGTATCGGGGCTACTTTCAGGTAGACTGCCGCTTCAATCGCGATGTCGAGACCGCCCTCGCCTGCGCCCTCGGCCTCTGCGGTAGATGGGACTGCAGCATCTCTTTCAACTCCCTCCCAACGGCCCTCAGGTGATTCGGCCCAACCAGCTGTACATCCTAGTGCTCGACCAACATGGATCCCCCTTGGCCCAACCACCTCAACTGTCAGCATCTTCACCGGCAAGGTTGATCAACCTCGAGAGCACAGCCCGTCCGCTCGATCGACACGATCTGATGATGGTGCTGCTATGAGTCCGACTTCCGTCAACCGTGTCTTTCCTATCCGCTCTGCCGTATCAATTGACCCTACCGCCACTCCCATGATCCAGCACGATTCCTCGACTGGCTTCCCAGGCTTCAACCTGGCGTCTCAGCGCCGCGCTAGCAGGGCCAGCGCTTCCGCCATACCAGCGTCCTTCACAATTCCATATGATTCTCGTATTCCCAGTACTGATACTGGCTCTGACACGTTCCGAGGAGGTCGGTCACCATCGGACACCACCCCGGCCGAGAATATCCCCCGTAACATTGGAGATCGTCCGAGTATTCTTGCAGCAGCCGCAAAAGATGACACCTCACAGAGATCTGATACAGCCTCGATCGCCTCTTGCAGCGCTTCAAATCGATCCGGACTCGACACGCAATTGATCACTGCCCGCTTTACACACGTAGTGACTGATGGCGGCCATGCTGTCATCACGGGGAGGGACGGGGAAACACTTCAACGCTGCGAGGATGAACCCATCCATATCCCTGGAGCCATTCAAAGCTTTGGCCTTCTGGTGGTTCTCAAAGAAGCTGCCGATAAACTGGTCGTTCGGGTTGTCAGTGAGAACTCACGCCGCATCATTGGTTATACCCCACAACAACTCTTTGCACTCGGCAGTTTCTTGGATATTCTTACCGAGGAGCAGGCCGACAATCTCCTGGATCACTTCGATTTCATCCGCGATGAGGATGCTGGTGACGTCGAATCTAATGGTCCTGAGGTTTTCATGATCTCTATCCGCCCCCCGGGCCACCGGACACGGAGACTTTGGTGCGCTATGCATCTCTCAGAGAGCGATCGTAGCCAGGTGATCTGTGAGTTCGAGATCGAAGATGATGTAACGAATCCTTTGGTACCCGGCGGTGACGCCCCGACACCAGATATTCCAGAGGATACTCTGGGTAGTAATCCCACCCAGGAAGAATTCAATGACAGTACCGTCAATATCAGCAGGCCCTTGCGCGTGTTACGGGGTGCTCGCAAGAAAAGGACGGAAGCAGCGGCCATGGAAGTCTTCAATATCCTGTCCCAGGTACAAGAGCAGCTTGCTAGTGCTCCAACCCTTCCACTTTTCTTGAAAGTCCTCATTGGCATTGTGAAGGAGCTGACTGGCTTCCATCGTGTCATGATATACCAATTCGATCAAGCATGGAATGGACGCGTGGTTGCCGAGCTTGTAGACCCACGCGCGACAAAGGACCTATACAAGGGTCTTAATTTTCCCGCTTCAGATATTCCTAAACAAGCCAGAGACTTGTACAAGATTAACAGAGTGCGCCTTCTTTATGATCGGGATCAGGAGACAGCGCGATTGGTCTGCCGCACCATCGATGACCTCGAAGCCCCTGTTGATCTTACCCACGCACATTTGCGCGCCATGTCACCCATCCATCTGAAATACCTCGCTAACATGGCTGTACGTTCCTCTATGTCAATCTCGATCAATGCCTTCAATGAACTCTGGGGTTTGATTGCGTGCCACGCTTACGGCCCCAAAGGAATGAGAGTTTCATTCCCAATTCGCAAGATGTGTCGTTTAGTGGGAGAGACTGCTTCCCGAAACATTGAGAGGCTCTCGTACGCGTCACGTCTACAAGCTCGCAAACTCATCAACACTACCTCATCAAGCGCCAACCCCTCAGGTTATATCGTCGCCTCTTCCGATGACCTATTGAGGCTCTTCAACGCCGAGGTAGGCGCGCTGTCAATTCGGGACGAGACAAAAATATTGGGCAATTCAAGAGGCAATCTCCAAGAAGTTCTTGCTATGGTGGAATATTTCCGCTTGAGATCAATGTCCTCGGTTTTCTCCTCTCAGGATATCACACTTGATTTTCCCGACTTGCGTTATGACCCCGGCATGAAGCATCTAGCTGGTGTACTTTTCGTACCCCTGTCTAGTGGAGGTAAGGACTTCATTCTCTTCTTCCGCTCCGGAATTTTGCAGGAGGTCAAGTGGGCCGGGAATCCCTACGAAAAATTTATCAAAGCGGGGACCGAAGGTTACTTAGAGCCCCGGAAAAGTTTCAAGTCTTGGAGTGAAATGGTTGTCGGTCGATGCCGCGATTGGACTGATGATGAGATGGAAACAGCAGCAGTCCTATGCCTTGTTTACGGGAAGTTTATCGATGTCTGGCGTCAGAAAGAGGCAGCACTGCAGACCAGTCAACTCACACGTCTCTTACTCGCCAACTCCGCACACGAGGTGCGAACTCCATTGAATGCTATCATCAATTATTTGGAAATCGCTATGGAGGGATCTTTAGACAAGGAGACACGGGAGAACCTCGCCAAGTCCCATTCGGCGTCAAAGTCACTAGTCTATGTCATAAATGACTTGCTCGACCTAACAAAGGCTGAGGATGGACAGAATCTAGTCAAAGATGAATCATTTGATCTTACTCAGGCTCTAAAGGAAGCCACGGATCCGTTCAGCAGGGATTCCAAGCGCAAAAATTTACAGTATGACATTTCACTCTCGGAGAATTTACCCTCTAAAGTGATTGGCGATCACCGTCGGGTCAGACAAGTGGTGTCTAACCTGATCGCAAATGCATTTCAGCATACGTCAGAAGGAAGAGTCTTGGTGGAAGCAGCTGTCTCGTCCACGTCTCAAGGGCCCGGAAAGGCAGAGGTCGAAATCATGGTCGAGGACACTGGAAAAGGTATGTCTTCGAGCAAAGTGGATGCGCTGTTCAGAGAGCTCGAAGAAGTCACATACGAAGAAGATCTCCCAGGTCAATCACAATTAACTCGCCGTGACCCATTCGCAGAGGTAGCTGGTCTTGAGCAGAACCTTGGCTTAGGTTTAGCGATCGTCGCGCGCACAGTCCGTCATATGAATGGCCAATTAAGGGTTAGGACAGAAGAAGGCAAAGGGTCATGTTTTACAGTCGTCCTAAGCTTTGAAACAGATATCTCTGGAACGCCATTATCAGAAAGCCTACCCGCCGCATCCACGCCGTCCCCGAAACGCAAGCCGCCCAAGGATCCAGAAAACGAAGTCACTTTGATTTACAGGGCCCCACAAGGCCCTAACTCTGCTCCTCCACCGATGCTTAGGAGGCGCAGTGGAGAGAGCGTTAACAGCTTGCAAAGTCTCAAGAGTGGCAGAAGTGTGACCAGTCTGCGTAGTGACGCGAGTCAAAAAAGTGATGCGGAAAGACTCATTGACGCGATTCAGGAACCTCTAAGATTTTCTGGCCAAATGGCCCCCGGAGCTGAGCGTCCTGAGCCTATTAGACGCGCATCTTTGGAACATGCTGTGACTCCATCCACACCTTTGACAAAATCGTCTTCGACCAAGGCGATGAGTCTCCCCTCCCCTCGGAGTCACAAATCGTCCATGCATAATCTGCCCGGTACGGCGAAAGTGACCGACTCGGGCATGCCACTCAGGCCGATCCGCGTTGCGGATGATGAAGATATAGATCACCCAACTAGCTCCAAAACTGGACCTAAAGTGGTCTTTTCAGAGGAGCCGGACAGGATTAGTGCTCCTTCTGACACTACTGACGGGGATTCAGTCCTCTCCCCGGATTATTTCTCTATTTTGGTAGCGGAAGACGATCCCATCAACAGCCGAATTATGAAAAAGCGCCTAGAAAAACTCGGACACTCAGTTTATATGACCGTGAACGGGGAAGAATGCTCTTCTGCGCATGGAGAGCAGCCAGCGACGTTCGATGCCATTTTAATGGATTTGCAAATGCCTATAGTGGATGGTTTCACTTCCACGAGGATGATACGGTCGTTTGAGAAGACACATTCGAAGTCCTGTCTTTCGGACCGTGCACAATCCAATGGGCGTATACCTGTCTTTGCTGTTTCTGCGTCACTCGTTGAGGCAGAACGTGAGAAATACATCCAAAACGGTTTTGATGGCTGGATTCTAAAACCAGTAGATTTCAAGAGGGTTGGCTTAATGCTCGATGGAATTATCAATGAGGAAGCCCGAAACTCCTGCCTTTATGAACCCGGGCATTGGGAACGAGGAGGCTGGTTCATGCCCCACTCAAAGCAAGACGACATCTTTGATACGGATACCACTCCGAGCCAAGAAAAGCCGGCCCCCAAACTGGATCAGTCTCAGCATGAATAGTTTGTGGGAGAATCAGATGCTTTGATACTCGGGTGAATGAATGGTTTCTGGTAGGGAGTAAAAACAGATCCATCCCTAATGATTTGATGACGATGGCTGAGAACCAGCGTGTATATTTCCTTTAAGTAGCGCCGGGTACGAGAACTGGATTAGCATACGACACTATATCTCGATGGGTAGTCGGACCCCAAACCTAAGGGCGAGGAGTTGGACGGTGTTCAGAACAAACCTATAGTTGGACCGAAGCAAGGCTTACCTATTCATACCCAACATTGTTAGACGTCCAGAACAGATACCCTCTTGAGAAAATGCTTAGTCCCAAGAATCAGTCGGCGGGGGCAATGTAGTTAGATTATCGCTGACTAAAGAGACCTCAAACCTCCGCTCCAACTAGCCTTTCCCTCCCATTTCGACTCTGGGATCCGTCCAGAGAATCATCCATGCCCTATCCTCTGGTAGAGGAATCGCCGCCTGTTCCTTATCCCAGATCCGTTTCGCCGTAGTGCCAAAGACAGCCAGGATGTCGTCCGTGGGGGCTTTCTGAAACCCGACTTTTTCATAGAATGGCCCGTTGAAGGGCACACTGTGATATGTCGTCAGTGTCAGGCCGCTTATGGTTCCAGCTGCTTGCTCTGGCGACGCCGTGGGCGGTTGAGATGTTGGTGATGACGACAATGACGACGATGACGACGATGTGCGCTTGTTGATCTCCTCTACGTGGCGTATCAGGTTATTCATCAATCGGCTCGCAAGGCCGCGGCGCTGGTGGCTCGCGTGGATGGAGAGTTCCGCGATGTGCAGGAACCGCTTCGACTGAGGTGTCAGCGCATCCGTTGGTTTCTCGTCGGTGCTGTTCTGGAACAGTGGCGGTTGAGTACTGGCGATGGGGAAAGCAGCTAGAAATCCCACGATAATCTCCTCAGGCGCCCTCTTCTGACTTTCTCCGCCTTCATCTGTCTCGATTCGGTGCACGGCAACCCATACGTTCCCGGTCTCGAGAATCTCCGCCAGCCTTGACACGGATAAGGGCTCGTCGTCTGCAAGTGTCTCTAGCCCCGCAATGCCGCGGAAAAGTGTGCCTGCCGAGTTCTCTACGGCGGGGAGGTGTGGAATGTCGGTGGGCTGCGCGGGGCGTGTGTGGTATGTTTGTTTCATATTTTATGGCAGTTGAATTTCTGATGGTGGGATTTGTGTTGTACGTAGTGGCTGGCATAGGTTGATTGTTCCCGCTTAGACGCGCAAGTCGTCCTACGTCTAGTCAGAAACCATGCTTTTGGGCTGAACAGACGACGCAGAAAGGTCCAAACAGAGGTCAGTGTAATCTTAACCTAATAATCTAGCGTTAGATGCGAGACGTCTCGGCGTGTCTAGAAATTGGGCAAGAATGAGGTCAGTGAGTCAGAGAGATGCACGGAGCAGCCTTGTCCGTCTCAGCCTTGCTCAACGATCTGACCAACCCAAGTTCTCATTTTCGCTTGGCTTGTCCAGGTTATGATTGCCTTCGCCACTCCGCTACTCACACGGATCCCCGTCCCCGCAACTTTAATTATCGCTAATCTAACCGAGACCCTTGAAGCATGGATGATATCAAGGATCTTAATGCATACTGGAGATGAAATAATGAAATAGTGGTTAATGTCTTTGCTGTGGAAGATGGCGATCTTTGCGTCAGGGGTACGAGCTTCACAGACGATCATTGTCCAAGTTTGCAGGAAGCCTCACCAGGAGGCTAGCTTGTTGGTAACGTCTTTCTTGAATTGTCAACAATCGCGGCAACCAATGGTACGCAAGGGGCAGGTCAAGACGCTAGGGTCCGTCTGGTTGGGTGCTGATGGACTTCCCTGCGTGTCAATCTTCCAAACGACTGGGGCTTCGTCGTCGTTCATGATCAGGTAGGAGAAAGCGAAACAGAGCCATGGCAGAATACGAGAACATAATCTCTGCCACCTCGTCTTCAGGCACGCTCACGTTTGGTGCATTCGAGACTAACGAAGTCGTAATTACCGTACTAGCCCTCTTAGGCAGGTATCGTGCGAGAAGGCCTACTCGGCGACTCTGGGATTTGCTTAATACTCCAACCGGCAACAATCATTGTTGCCGCATCCTCTCCTCTCGACACGAGAAAAATCTCGGCAAAGAACTCGCGCAGCACGAACTGTACCTGTACCTGTTGCATAGCCCATCACACGGACATGCATGCAAGTGGATGACAACGGTAAGTCTACGTTGGTGTTTAGGAAGACGGTGGAGGTGAAGGATACCGTGGTGGAGGCATTCGTGTATCACCAGGAGGGATCGAATAGGGACTATTTAAGTAGTCCCTGGGCTAGGGAATGACAAAAACCGCTCGACCCGGGTTTGAGGGAATCTTTGGGGACAAAATTCCCGCAAGGCTCGACTTTCAGGGGCTGGGCTCACGCCTTGGCGCCTTGAATTTCATACCCTATCTACTTAGGGAGTTGTCCAACACACTCCAGCCATCTGAGGTGATCCAGAGAGCGCGAATCCATTTGGTCGCACGAGAAGATCCTGAGTTTTCAATCTATGAGTAGCTAGGCACTAGGGCCATGTTGAGAAGGTGGAAGGTCAATACTTTGGTCCTTATCAGCGTGTATCCTCAATCCCTCGTAACACCAAATCAAATGAAATGAAACTTACGACTTACCCGGTCACTGCACAGTGAAATTTTCAGTGTTCACTGCATTAGTGGTGATTGGCTATCCCTAGTGGTGTTCTTTGTTGCACATTGAAGCATCCCTAATACGAAGATGATAGTTCGCCGAGGGATTCACCACAAAGCTCCCTAGAATAAACCATATCTAGCTAGAAGAGTGAGCATTTACGCAATCGAAAGTGACGGTGACATCAAGGGTAGTACATACTCTCGCTGTGAATACTCCTTATTTCACCTCAACCCTTAACTTGAGGCAGTTTCTTTCACTCTCGCTCTTGCCAAGATCTGACTTCGGGATATATATGTGGCCACCCTCCTCGCTTCTTGTCAACCCTATGCTAGTTCTAATCATCTCTCCACTCGCATAACTCTCACGATGTGTCCTATGTGGACGATTTTCGATGAATACAACAGTAAATCTGACCATCTGATTTCTGTTTGCCAGATCCACGCTAACATACTTTGCAGCCCCCAAGGGGTTTGAAGTGGTTTACAAATGGCACCCGCACGCCAATCAGTATGTCTTCGACCATACATAGTATGTTTGTTCGGTAAGTTTGATTCGAAGGGTCGATCCTCCTAGAGCTCCATTCATCTTACGTCTTATTAGAATGCTGGAGAGAAGGTGTGCCGGCGCAACTGTCCTAGCTTCCCACCTGGAATCCCGTTTGCTATAGCACTCGGCCGCGGTGCGTGGAAACAGTGGCATCTTAAGAAGCTAGACTGGGGTGAAATTGGGCGGCAGATGTTATGTTTCACAATGTTCGAGCTCAGGGACATCCACGCGATTCTTGAAAGTCCAAATCGAAGCCAAAGCTCTGAGGGCGAAGCGAGTGTCCAGCCTTCCAGAAAATTCCTGAATAAATGAACGAAGGGCGTGTCATTTCACACTTCAGCGGGCAGCTGAGGACCCAGACCATCGACCAGAGAACACTTGAGGCGAACGACGGAGATCATGGATCATTATGGGGAGAGATAAATTCTACCGAGCAACTATTGCTGGACACTAGAGTATAGCTGTTTCCCGAGGCGTCAAGTCGACTGAAGATTGCACCGTCCAATCGACATCGGCAGATGACGAACGGAGTGGCTCAAGCAATTCAGATTCAATTGAAGTCCGGTGGGACATATTCTAACGCTTCTTCTTCGCACTGAACGATTTGAGTGGATCGACCCTTCCCTTCGGCTTGCCCGGCCCACGACCCTTCCTAGTTGTCTTTCCTCGTCTCTTCTGGTCTTTCCGCTTATCTTTGCCATCAGCTTTCCTGAAACCGACGAAGCCCACCTCATCTGCACTAAGCCCCTTCCGCCCCTGAGCAGGCATCAAATAGTCAGGTACATGCTTGAGATGAGGCTGATGGCGTACGACGCCGCCATGTTCTCCATCATGTCTCAAGTGTCGAAGATCATCTGGGTTGTCTTCGAAATGTTTACGCAGTTTTTCGCTCTTGATCAACTCTTGCTTGATTTCCCGTGCTCGAGCTTCGTGGACAGCAACTCTTGTGACAGCACGCAATGCATCGTTCATACGATATCGGAAGGCGTCAACCTGGCTCATGTCAAAGTTGTAAGGCTTGACTTCGTTGCCTTTCTTATTTTGTCGAGCTACAATTTTTTCCAGAACTCGCTCGTCGTTCTTCGATGATGCAATGCTCGTGTGTCGATTCTTGCCGTATAGATCTTTGGGAATGACAAAAGACAGTGCCATACCTGCCTTTCCAGCTCTAGCAGTTCTTCCGATACGGTGTGTGTACGATTTTGAAGTATGCGGGAGATCAAAGTTGATGACACAAGCGACGTTCTGGAAGTCGATGCCTCGCGAAACACCATAGTCTTTCTCATTCTTTGAACCTTTCGCCTTCTTAGTCGGCCTTTGGTCGTCCTCGTCATCCTCATCACTAATCTGCTGGTCTTCTTCAGGCTGAGTTTTAGATTTCCTTCGTTTCAATATTCCACCTAGGACCTCCTGATCATCGGCCGCGATAAGGATGTCGTAGAGCCCTTTGTTGAATTCCTGGACTGCGTGTAGTCTGGAATTGACTGGGAGCTCTGCATTGAGAACACAGGATTTGATGCCAAACTGCTCGAGATATAATTTCAAGCGATAACTCCTGTCGACATCATCGACGAAAATCAGAGATTTGCCCTTAACTAATTGGAGTTTGAAGACGACGAAAATGAGCAGAAATTTATCATCCTCTCCACAGCGGACGACATATTGCGTGACACATTCACCCTTTTCTTCCTTATCATCAATCTTCACAACCTCTGCATCACGACAGAACAGGATTTTGAGTTCATCGACTTCCGGCGTCAGAGTTGCACTGATCAAGAATGTCTGAACTCCACGTGGAATAGCCTTCGCTATCGCATTGATATCCTCCTCATATCCATAGGAAAGTACGATATCCGCCTCATCAATGACGAGATGGTTGATACCATCGAGACTTAGTCGGGCAGAGTTTAGGTACTGGCTCACTCGCGCAGGTGTTGAAACGATTACATCTGGGGAATCTTGAAGAACGGCATTCAAAACAGCATCGGCAACTCGTTGCGTGAGATTCAAGATCTGGACCTCCTTCGAACAGAATGCGGCAAATACAGTGTATGCTCTGGAGACCTGGTCTGCCAACTCCCGGGTGGGTACAAGGACTAGAGTAGTTGTAATCTTCGTTTTAGGTGCGGAGGCCTTTCGTCGAAGGATGGACTGTAAGGTCGGGAGAACATACGCGGCGGTCTTCCCGGATCCTGTCTTTGATTTGGCTAGTATATCTTTCCCTTCGAGGGCTAAGGGTATTGCTCTTGCTTGAACGGGGGTAGGAGTTGAGAACTGGGACTTCGCAATTGCCTGCATCAGGCGAGGGTCGAGGGCTAGGGATTCAAAGGACGATTGCTCATGGCCGTTAGCTTTAGATTCCGGGACAGGGACGTCATTCTCGTCCAACTTGCGCTTCATGATTGCTGCTGCGCGATATGGTCTCTGAGGTCAGTGGTGACTCGTGATATTTACGGAGTATCTCCTGCGCTCAAATATTCTAGCTGCAACTTGAATCCGAGAATTTCTTGATGTCTCCAAATCCTTGGCGCGGCAGAAAGTTGAATTTCGTTTTACACCGCTTTGAATGGAGTTACTACTGGATATCACTTCAACCAATAGACAACTCTCGATTAAGGACCCACAAACTTAGTGTGTTCTAGCGCGCAGGGCTGTCTAACGTTGTCTTGCGGGCATTGCCCCGCAGGAGGCCACCACCATCCAATGCGCGCAGCTTCACTGCCACCACAAACTCCAATTCCACAGCACCTTTGCTGTCGCTACCCATGCTGCGTTCACCTGCACAGCCCAGAATTCGGAACGCCTTCTGTCCCTGTGACTAGCAGTCTACAGACTGATCGAATGAGATCGCTTATCCAGAAGAATGGTGTCTGAAGCACTAGTTCAGCCTCTGAGGCTCAAGAACCTAGCGTTGTTGCTCTTCCGGACTCCCACACCCATTTCTAATCCACCCGCAAAATCCTGGGGCGGTGCCTTGCTCTCGTCCTTCAGAATCATGTTGGTGAACCCTGCAGCTGACCTCACCACCCGCGCCCTACGTCCCGTTTCTCCTTCCAACAACAGTAAGTCCTTGCTGATTCACATCTCCAGTGTCCCGCAAACTGCTCTTGAGGGAAGACAAGGCAGCCAGGAACACTCGTGTTGTGGCCTGAATCTGCCTTGCATGATATCCCTGGCCAGACATTGGCATGGCCGGCAAAATCATAGCCACGCATTTGCAAACCGCTGCGTGAAAAATTTTCCATTAATATAACCGGGCGCATCGACTCTCTCGAGCCTCGAGCCTTCTTCGCGTTCGGGACGCAACATATTTTAAAGTGCTGTGAGTGAGCTGCAGTGTTCGTACATTCAATTCCTACCACAATCATCATGACACTGGCAGGGCCTCTCTATGGCACATCAACCGTCGGCCTTCATCTCGCTCAAAAGGTGTATGAGGTAGGCTCTACTCCCTCATCGGCAAAGGAGCGAATAGACCATGTCGCCGGTCACATAAATTTGTGCTCTACATTGTTCGAGACACTTGGTCAACAACTAGAGGAAGGCCCTCTTAAGATTTCTGACAAGGCAGAGACCCTCCTGAAGGAAATCAATGACCTATCTCTTCAGACCTTCGATGGAATTGAAGACCTTTTATTCCAACGCAAGACCGGCCAAGCCCAAACTTCAAACTTATTGCAGACGTCTGGCATGCCGATCAAGAAGGCTAGAATTGATCTTTTCGCTGGAGAGATTCGATACCTCAGGCTCACAGCAAATCTTCTCTTGACTGTCTTATGTCTCGCCAGAGTTGCAGAGCCACGAAGGTGAGTTTCAACACTATCTTTCCTTATCTCCGTAGTTAGTCGACTAATTTATTCAGTGCCGACCCTGACTTGCGTGAAGGACGCAAAAATGACCACGCAGACAAAGCCTTGCGGCAACAAATGAAAGCCGAGACTGCTTTGGTTGAGTTCATTGATGCGGGCGATCGACTTCATCAGCTTGAGCAACAGCAGTCGAAAGGATCTCCTCCGCCAAAAACACAGAGTAAGGCCATCAACAAGCCCGGGAATAGCGCACAGCCGAATGGTGCCCTATCCCTAGCTTCTCAGCTGGGCCGAATTATGGGTGCATTGACTCCATCTCTCCGTGCTGCTACTACACAATCCCAACGGCCCACCTCTGTCCTCACAGAATCCAACACACTCCTTCTTGATCTACTGAAAGAGTGGACTGTGCCAGATGTTGCAGATGGCGAGGAGAAGAAAAAGAAGCATTGGTCGGCACCTTTGTCGCCGCCTCATACTCCTATTCCAACCCTTCGGGAATCCGCACCAGAGCGGTCCTTCTCTCCTGCTGAGGGGGAAAAGGTGTCGCATGACACAAACCGAGACAGTGGGGACTCATGGTCAAAAGGAACCCACGAAAATATCAGATCTTGCTGTTGTCACTGTGCCCCTAAGAAAAACCATATACCTGACACGTCCTATGAGGCGTGCTCCTATAACGATGGTGACCGCCCGATCACAAGTGGATCCTCACGGGCACGCCCAGCCAAGTGCTTCCATACATTGGAGGAGTTAGCTGAATTGGGAGCGGCATTCTCGGAATCTGAAAAGGAGACCCGTCGCTCAAGGAGCAGAGTACGGGAGCGTTTTGCCCCCCATCCGGACAGGGAAGTACTAGAAGGATCCTACTTGGAACGTGATCGCGGCTGGGCTCCAAGGGTCAGGAGCAACACCGCAGAGCGGTCTAACACTAAGTTTGACAAGGAGATACCGGAACGATACTATCAAAGGCGCGATCAGCAGGGACCGTGGGTTTCTCATGACGACTGGGACAATCCTCGCCTTGCGACTAGATACCCCAGGGAGGACACTCGTGCACATGGCTTTGGAGACACTTTGCACATTCGGACCTCCAACCTAGGCCATCAAGGCTGGGAGACAAGGTCTGCGTCTCCAAGATATGCCAACCACGAAGCAGGACGAGAGTCCAAGTTGGACACCCCCAGTTTCGATAAAAATATCGCCGCTGATAAACACTCGAGCTGGGGGTGGGCGAGGCGCGATACCTGCGCCGGAGGCAATTGTTGCCACGGGCACAACTGAACCAAGCTAGTTACCCTCACAAAGTGCGGAGTTTGGAAGAAGTGGAAAAGAAGAACGCAAGCCCCGGAGGGAAACAACTGCCGGGTGTGTGTAGTGTAGGGATATGTTTCTACATCACGGGAGGAGATGGATCTCCGAGGGACTGTCTGATCAAGAGAAATTGCCCTCCTTGTTGCTTTCTTCTAGGCAAGTGGTCTAAAAGTTTGTATTACTACTTAGTGTTCACTCCATAGATAGATAACTGTGTAGCTCATAATCGACATGATCGAACCACCCATCCATGCACGACACGGATCTTTGCTCATCAGGTGCTGACAGATTCATTCGCGTACTGGAGTACCAAAGAGTTCAGCAATTTAGTCTAGAGTACTTCATAGAATCATAGAAACGATCGACGGTCAGGAAAATAGTGTGATTCGAACTGCCGATATGCTATCATCACAATCAAACGCGAGACTTTGGCTTTAATAATGAGGGTGCAAGGCCAGAAGCACCTAAACCACAAAATTACTGGCCCTAGGAACGGTACAATCGATACTTCTTTGAAGACACATCCCATCATCTTTTCAAAATTCTGTATCAAGCTTGAAATCCCCCTCATGGCAACGTAGCAGTAAGCCCCGCCCCGATATAAGCAGAGAGGCGCTCGTTGGATGGTCCCATCAATCTCCTCAAAGAAGCATATGTCCAGCCATAATGGCGATGACTGCGGGCAGCTCTGCCATAAGAGGAGCGGCGGTCTGAACAGCCAGGCCAGTGAACGTGCCTGGAATCACACTACCAGTTGGTGCCATGGAGAGTGAGGCCGTCGGCATCGACGCAGTGGGTGGTGTAGTGGTCGCCGGGGCAGTTGACGGACTTGTTGCCGCAGCGGAGGCGGTATTATCAGAAGGTCCCGT
>Ga0105239_10001238_pt1 | contig 34762 bp, 36 predicted proteins | sample KBSC44metaG_FD_92761 | JGI IMG/M metagenome (GOLD analysis project Ga0105239, IMG submission 92761) | Corn rhizosphere microbial communities from Kellogg Biological Station, Michigan, USA - KBS C4-4 metaG | ecosystem: Host-associated > Plants > Roots > Rhizosphere > Soil | place: Michigan, USA... | reverse complement strand
TATTTCGTTACCCGCTGCAACAACGCGCTTATCAGGGGCGGTATGAATTCCCGATTCCCCTGAGAGCATGGGTTCAGCCAAAAATGCATATCCGGTCGGCTGTCAAAGATCGCTCTGACGGTGAGTGGGACATACTGCTCACCCGCAGGCGACCACTGATACAACCGTTCTGAAGAACTGAAAAAAGAATCACATCCACCCCATCGGATCGGCTTGACCTGACTTGGGAATCCTGGTCCAGCTCGAAAGTTCTTACGCTCACCCTCGAATTTGGTAGAAAAAAGCGCCACACCAAGATTGATGCGGCGCTCCAGCTGGATCGAACTCCTCAACAACAAGTAGGAACGTCTCGCCCCTTGTTGCCCACATTCTTCATCACACTGGAATCCACCTAAACCAGCACGACCAGCACCGCTGCCTCGGCCAGTTCGGTCAACGCTCCCAGCGTGTCGCCCGTCATACCCCCCAGGCGACGCATGCAGGCGAACCGCCAACATGCAAATACCACCAGCACCGCCAGCAATGCACGTACGCCATGCCATTCGCTGCATGCTGCCGCGGCGACAGTTGCCAGGACACTTGCTGCACAAGCCAACCGCGGTGCCTGTGCCAGCGCGCTGCCGAGCCCCTGGCTGCGCACATAGGGCGTACACAAGAAGGCCGCCGTGATGGCAGTGCGCGCCAACGTCGGCGCGAGCCAAATGGCTGTTCCAGCGAGCGACATGCTTGCCAGTGCCGCGAACTTGACGAGCAGAAGAAGCACGACGGCGGTCACGCCCATCGGCCCGCTACGAGGGTCCTTCATGATCATGAGCGTGCGCCCGCGATCACCCAGGCCGCCGACCCAGGCATCGGCACTGTCGGCCAAGCCGTCCAGATGCAAGGCACCGGTCAATCCGACCCAAACAAGCAAGAGCAGGGCGGCAGCAAGCAGCGGCGGCAAGGCGTGACCGAGCCATGCCAATCCCGAGAGCGCGCCCCCCACCATCAACCCCACAATGGGATACCACGCCAGCGAAGCACTCGATGCGCCGGTATCTTCAAAGGCCCACGCAGGTACAGGTATGCGGGTGAGAAAACCAATGGCGGCAAGCAGCGAACGCATCAGGCCGGAACTCGCCAACGCAGTGGGTGGAGTGAGGCGTGCGGCACGTCAATGCCAGCCATGTCGCCGAAATCGCGCCGCTCAGACTCGCAACGCAGCAGACGGATCGCGCCCCCATGGGTCACCACCAGCACGTGGTGCGACGCAGCCTCAACTGCAATTTCATTCAGTGCCGCACACAGGCGATTCCGAAACGCGACAAACGACTCGGCGCCTGGCGGCGGGCAGTTCACCGGATCAGCCCAAAACTTACCCAATGCATCACCTTGCTCTTGCGCAAGCCGTTCGATGCTCACGCCCTGCCAATGACCGAAGTGATATTCCACCAGCCGACTATCGATGCGTAGCGGTATATCCAGTGTCGCAGCCAGTTCTCGCGCGAAGTCGGCACAGCGGCACATCGATGAAGTGACGATGGAATCCCAGTGACGGCCTATGGTCGCCGCGCGCAATTGCGTCCACCCCAACGCGCTGAGCGAATCGTCGAGCTGCCCCCGGTAGCTGGTTTGTCCGGTGTCGCCGTGGCGAAGCAAGTCGATACTGCCGCTCACGCGTTGCTCACTCCCGCTTGTGCGAACGTCGCCATGCTTGTATGCAGATCGCAGGCCAAACGCAACAAAGGGACCGCCGTTGCTGCACCGCTGGCCTCGCCCAAACGCAGGCCGAGATCCAGCAACGGATCAGCATCCAATGCCACGAGCAGGCGCGCATGTCCTTGCTCGTGCGAGCGATGCCCGAAAAACATCCAGTGGCGGCAACCGGGAACGATGCGCACCGCCGCCAAAGCGGCGGCGGTAGTGATGAAGCCATCGACGAGCACGGCTATGCCGTGTTGTGCCGCTGCGATATAGGCAGCTGTTAGCGCGGCAATCTCGAAACCGCCGACGCGCTGTAGCCATACCAGTGCGTTGTCATCTACCGGATACTTGGCCAGTGCGCGTGCGATCACTTCGGCTTTGTGTCTGATGCCTTTGTCATCAAGCCCCGTGCCCGCACCGGCCAGCATGGCTGGCGACTCTCCCAACAACGCGCAGGCCAGTGCTGCCGCTGACGTGGTATTGGCAATGCCCATTTCCCCGCCGATGAATAGTTGTGCGCCCGCTGCATGCGCCTGGGCCACACTGTCGGAACCCGCGCGCAATGCAGCATCGAGTTGGGCTGGCGTCATCGCAGGTTGTTCGCAGAAATTGCCCGTCTGCGGCGCAATGATCGCCCGGCGCACACCGGGAAGTTCGCCGGGGTCGTTTACGGTGCCGAGGTTCACCACCTCTAGTTGGGCCCCAAGGGACTTTGCGAGCACGCTGATCGCAGCGCCGCCATGGGCGAAGTTGCGCACCATCTCGCCGGTCACCACTTGTGGGAAGGCCGACACGCCCTCCGCCGCCACACCGTGGTCGCCAGCGAACACACTGATCCAAACAGTGTGCAAGACAGGTCGCGCGGTACGCTGCAATCCGGCCAACCGAACGGCCAATGTTTCCAGCGTACCCAGTGAGCCGGGCGGCTTGGTCAGTTGAGCCTGACGTGCGCGGGCAACATTTTCGCTGTCCGCGTCGCCGACGGCACACGGATGGAATAACCATTCATGACTCATGCAAGATTTCCTTTGAGAGGCAGCGGCAACCCCGCCGCAACAAACAGCACACGTTCGCAATGACCCGCGATGGCTTGATGCAGGCGCCCTGCTTCATCGACGAAGCGACGCGTCAACTCACCCATGGGGACCACACCAAGACCGACTTCGTTGCTCACCAGAAGCAACTCTCCAGGGAGAGTGAGCAAGGCGTCGAGAAAAGCTGCGCGTTCGCTCTCAAAGCGCGTGATATCAGCATCGCCCAACAAATTACTGAGCCACAGGGTCAGGCAATCAACCAGCATGCAGACATCGGGGCGAGCGCATGCACGCAAGGCATCGGCCAACGCCAGAGGTTCTTCCACACTGTTCCAGTGCGCCGGGCGACGACTACGATGATGCGCGATACGTGCAGCCATTTCCGCGTCGCGTGCTTGCGCAGTTGCGATGTAGATCACGTCCTTTCCGGACGCTTGGGCAAGTCTCTCCGCCAGCGCACTCTTGCCCGAACGGGCACCGCCGAGAATCAACGTCCGCATGACGGTTCTCCCATGCCGAGCAGCCTGAGCAGCGCGGCACGATCCAGATGATTGTCCACGGCATCGGCCAGGCGTTCGATGCTCTCTTCGCGCACGGCATTAACGTCCACAGACGCGGCATCGCGCATACCAGCCCATGCCAGCAGCGCTACCAACGCCTGCGGTTGATCGAACAGACCATGCAGGTAACTGCCGAGAATTTGTCCGTCCGCAGACAGCGCGCCGTCGGTTTGTCCGCCATCGAGCATGCTCGATGGATTGAGCAATGCCGCACCGCGGCTGATGCCGCAGTGGATCTCATAGCCGCTGACCGGAACACTCGTCCATGCGAGTCGGCCATTCGTGCGGCGCAGCCGCTTTTGTGGCTCCAGTACGGTCTCCATGTCGAACCAGCCCAATCCTTCAATCGAACCGGGCTCGCCTTCGATGCCATGCGGATCGTGCACGGTCCGGCCCAACATCTGAAACCCTCCGCATATCCCGATCACCTTGCCGCCGTAGCGCAGATGCCTGGCGATCGCTTCCGTCCAACCGTGCTCGCGCAGCCACGCAAGATCGGCCCGGGTGGACTTGGAGCCAGGCAGCACGATCAGGTCGCAGGTCGTCGGCAACTCACCGGGACCGAGCAGAGTCACTTCGACCTCGGGATGCGCAAGCAAGACATCCAGATCGGTGTGATTGCTTATGCGCGGCAAGGCCGGCACTGCCACTTGCAGCCTTGCCTGTGGCTTGTATTCGCGGTGGCGTGGCAACGCGTCCTCGGCTTCCAACCGAAGGCCGTGCAGGTAAGGGAGTACTCCCAGTACCGGTTTGCCGGTTTCGCGTTCCAGCCAATCGAGCCCCGGCTGCAGCAACGCCATGTCGCCGCGAAAGCGGTTGATGACGAAACCCACCACCCGCTTACGCTCACTGGCAGACAACAGGGCCAGCGTGCCTATCAGATGCGCGAATACACCGCCACGGTCGATATCGGCGATCAACACGACCGGACAATCCACGGCTTCGGCATAGCCCATATTGGCAATGTCGCGCTTGCGCAGGTTGATTTCGGCGGGACTGCCGGCACCCTCGACAATCACCGCATCGTATTGCGCGACCAGCCGCGCGTGTGAAGCCAGCACGGCATCCATCGCCACGCGCTTGTAGTCGTGATAGCCGCGTGCATCCATGTTGCCGATGGGGTGACCGTGCACGATCACCTGCGCCCCGACATCACTATTGGGTTTGAGCAGCACCGGATTGAAATCCGTATGCGGATCGAGCCGAGCCGCTTGCGCTTGTACCGCCTGTGCACGGCCAATTTCTCCGCCATCTACGGTGACGGCCGAGTTGAGCGCCATGTTCTGCGGCTTGAATGGCGCGACACGCACGCCGCATCGATGCAGCCAGCGACAAAGCGCGGTGACCAGTGTGCTCTTGCCGGCATCGGAGGTGCACCCTTGCACCATCAAGACCCCGCTCATCACTCGCACCGTGCCAAGGCAGCATCGAGACGCACGAACGCAGCATCGTTTTCCGGCAAGCCGAAACGAAGGCTGTAAGGATGATAAAATAGTCGCGTGAGAATGCCTTGCATCGCGAGCGCGCGATGCACCTCGCCAGCTCGATTGTTGCGCCACCATTGAAAGAACGCGCAACCAGCGTCCGGTGCAATATCGTGCTTCGTCAGTAGTCGCGCAAGACGCGCACTGCATGCCTTCAAACGCGCGCGTGCCTGCGCATGCCAAGCGACATCGGCCAATGCATGACGTAGGGCATAACGAGCCGGACCGCTGATCGTCCACGGCCCCAATCGCTCGCGAATGGCAGCGAGCAAACCGGCAGAGGCACAAATGAAGCCTGCGCGTGCGCCGGCCATACCGAAGAACTTGCCGACGGAGCGCAATACGATCAGTCCTTCGTTGGTCGAATGCGAGCACAGGCTGTCGTCGGGTGTGGCGTCCATGAAGGCCTCGTCCACGATCAACCAGCCGCCGCGAGCCGCCAAACGCGCATGACAGCTCAGCAAGGTTGCCTGATCGAAGCGCTCACCGCCGGGATTGTTAGGATGGATCAGAACCGCTACGTCGAGGTCATCGATCCGTGCCAGCAATTCTGCTGCGGCAAGTTCGCTCACTTGATGGCCGGCACGCCGCCACGCGTGCGCGTGCTCGTTGTAGCCAGGGGAAATGACGCCTACTCGCGACATGGGCCGCAGCAACGGCAATGCTTGGATAGCTGCTTGTGAACCTGCGATGGGAAGCAGCTGAGGCGCGGCGTAGTAAGCCTGTGCCGCTTCGACCAAGCCGTCATCATCGTCCGGCAGCCGCGCCCACGCAGAATCCGGTATGGGCAGCACGGGCCACGCGAAGGGACTGATGCCCGTGGACAAATCCAACCAATCCTCAGCGGCAATGCCATAGGTGCGCGCGGCACGTAACAGACGTCCACCGTGTTCAAGCATGGGTCAAACCACCGCATAGAAACGCTACAGTCAGCCACAGCACAACACTACGGCGCACCAACGCCAGAGAGCGTTCGATGGCGAGGGCATCTGGCTGGTCGCCCTTACCGAGGTTCGGGCGCGACTCCCACACGCCGGCGTAGGGCGCGGCACCGCCCAGTTTGACACCCAGCGCACCGGCGCCGGAGGCCATTACCGGACCCGCATTCGGGCTGTCCCACCGTTTCGCCTGCGTTCGCCAGCAATGGAACGCGCGTCTTGTCCGGCCAAGCAGCATATAGCTCAGTGCCGTAAGACGCGCAGGAATGAAATTGAGTCCATCGTCGATGCGCGCGGCTGCCCAACCGAAGTTCTCATAGCGCTCCGTGCGATAGCCCCACATGGCATCGAGCGTATTTGCCAACCGATAAAGCAATGCACCCGGCGCACCCAGCACGGCGAACCAGAACAATGCGCCGAATACGGCGTCGTTGCCGTTTTCCAGCACCGACTCGGTCGCCGCCGCCGCCACTTGGTGTTCGTCGAGTGCTTGTGTGTCGCGGCTGACCATCCATCCAACGGCCCGGCGAGCACGCGCTATGTCGCCGTCACGCAAGGCCGACGCTACGGGTGTCGCATGCTCGCCAAGGCTGCGCAGTCCGACGACGGCATAAAGCACCAGTGCGTTGAACACCCACACCGCCCGTGCCGACAGCCTGCCCAGCCATGTATCGACATACCAAGCCATGACCACCAGCGGCGTGACCGCCAGCAACCATGCACCAACACCGGCCCCGCGGCGATCAGCATATAGCCGCGATTCGATCCAGCGCACGAGGCGCCCAAAGCCTACCAGCGGATGCGCACGCGACGGTTCGCCCAGCCATGCATCGACCAACACCGCCACCAGCATCGTCCATGCCACCGTCATGGCGCGAAGACCATAACGACCATCGTTGGGTTGAACGAGCAATGGAGCCGCGCGAAATCTGCCATCGCGAAGGTCTCGGCCTGAGCGAATGCCAGAACCGAAACCAAAAGAGCCGGACGAGAGCATGACAAGGGCGTCATGGACTACAGCTCAATGCCTTTTTGTGCGCGGATGCCTGCCTGGAAGGCGTGCTTCACCATCCGCATTTCGGTGACCGTGTCTGCCAGCTCCACCAGTACATCCGGTGCGCCACGACCTGTCACTACGACGTGTTGCTGCGAGGGACGTGCACGCAACACGTCGCACACTTTCTCCACATCGATGTAGCCCTTCACTAACGCGATGTTGAGCTCGTCCAGCAATATGAAGTCGTACTGCGGGTCGGCCAACATGTTCGCCGCCACCTGCCAGGCGGCTTCCGCGGCCCGGATATCGCGGGCTTTGTCCTGCGTCTCCCATGTATAGCCCTCGCCCATCACATGATAGTCGAGCTCATCGGGAAAGCGACGAAAGAAGGCTTCTTCTCCGGTGGCGAAACTGCCCTTGATGAACTGCACTACGCCACAATGAAAGCCGTGGCCGAGCGAGCGCGCAAGCATGCCGAAACCCGACGAACTCTTGCCCTTGCCATTGCCCGTATTGACCACCAGCACACCTCGCTCGATGGTCGCTCGGGCAATGCGACGGTCAATCAACTCCTTCTTGCGCTGCATGCGCTCGCGATGACGCGCGTCAGCCGTCAGTTCATCGCGGCGTGATTTCTCGCTCACGTGCGCGCCCCAGCCAAGCGCTGTGCGCTGTGCCAAGCCACTACGCCGTAGCCCACGGCGTAGGCGAGCAGGGCTGCCGTGATGTAACCGAGCGTGGTGCCAACGAACAGCGGCCCCCATTGCCATAAGCGTTCCAGGTACTCGGCCATATGGGGGGGCGCGTAGCGACCGCCAAGCCAATAGAACGAGCCGTTTGAGACGACAAACGAAAGCGAAGCCGAGAGCAAAGCCACGCACCATGCTCCGATCAGCGACCTCGCGTCGGCATGCAGGCGTGACGAATACCAGCGTCCGCCGTACCACAGCACCGCATAGGCCAGCGGCAGGAAAGCGTAGGCAACCGTGACGCAGAAATCGCTCACGCCGGCGTAGTGGATCGATACCTCATCCAACGCCACCGCCAACAGCACGAATACTGCGAAGGCCCAATGCTTGCGCAAGGTCAGACCACCGACAAAAAAGATCGCCATCGACGCGTCGGGCAAATGCAGCATGTCGCCGAAATGCTTGAAGCGCGTCAATGCCATCAGCAGCGCCAACGCTGCGAAAAGCAATGTGAAGCGGGAACCTGATAGTGATCTCATCGCATGACTCCTCTGTATTCATGTTGGTTTTGTACATCGACGACGAATGGACAGCAGCCGATTCGTCGAGAACACCCCTCCCCGCGCCAGGGAAGAGATCCTGCATGAGGTTATGGGTTGTAGCGCAACGTCAGGTACCAAGTGCGCCCGAGCTGGTTGTAGTAGTAGGCGGTCTCGTAGCTGCGATCGAACACGTTGGCGAGTTTCGCTTCCACCTGCCAACCCGGCGCGAAGGTATAGCTGGCGCGAACGTCCGTGGTGGCATAACCGCCGAGGCGGTACTGGTTGGCTGCATCGTCGTAGCGCTTGCCCGAAGCGAAGAAGGTGGCGCCGACATTGAATTGGCCAAGCTTGCGGTCCATGTCCACGCGTGCAGTCTGACTCGCACGACGCGGTAGCCAGTTGCCGTGGTCGACGTCGTCGCTGTCATCCTTTGGTTGCAGCCAAGTCAGAGCGGTCTGCACACGCCAGTCGTACAAGGTAAAACCGAACTGGCCCTCCACGCCACGGATCAGCGCGCTGCTGATGTTTTGCGGCACGTAATTGCTATCGAACGTGATCAGGTCGGTGATGCGCGTCTGGTACGCGTTCAGACCCCAATGCCAGTTGTCGAGCTGCTGAGTGAGGGCAAGTTCGAACGAATGGGAACTTTCCGGTTTCAGATTGGGGTTGGCGGTCGGCATGCCGCCAAAAGGTGGGTAGTACAGATCATCGAAAGTCGGAGCATGGAAGGCGGTGCCGTAGCTGGCCGACAGCACGAGACCGTGATCGAAGTGGTAGCCCCAGGCCAATGCGCCGGTATTGTGGGAACCGTATTCGTCGTCGCTGTCATGGCGCCCAGAAATTTGCACTTCGTTCTGTCCGAAGGTGCCCTGATACTGCACGAAGGTGCCAACGTTGTCGCGTGTAGTGACGATGAAATCGGTGTCACTGTCGATATGCTGCTGCAGATAGTCCACGCCCACGCTGAGCAACTGGCCGGGAGCGAGCGTAATGTCGTTCTGCCATGAGGCTTGGTTTTGGCGCGAATTGAAATAACCCGTCGGAGTGCGAGAGTAGTACTTGTCGTTGTAGCTGCCTTGGAAAAAAGTCGAGGAGTCGTTGCGAGTCTGCCCGGCGTTCAGCGTGACCTTCCAGATCGACAGTGGCGCGAAGCTCAAGCGCGCACCCACGACGTACTGCTCTTCCTGGTTGTAGTTGCCGCCGTAGGGACTGCCCGCGTAGTAGTTGTCGCTCTTGCTGCGCAGCCAGTCGAAAGCCAATTCGGCGCCGTTGTCCCAGCGGTAGCCGACGTTGGCCAGACCGTTGTAGTTGCGATAGGGATCGTTGCGCGGATCGTCGGTGAAGCAAGCTACGCCGAGTTCGGCTGCGCCGATGCGACAAGCCGGAATGCCGTTGGTGTATTCGCCGCCGAGGCTGGCGTTATACCAGTAGTGTCCATCGCCACCCGATGCGCCCGCTTGACCACTGATGAAGCCATGACTGCCGGTAGTCACGCTCAGCGACGGCGCGATATTGCCGCTGTCCGAGCCGTGACGAGTGAAGATTTGGATCACACCACCCACTGCATCCGAACCGTATAGGCTCGAACGTGGACCGCGCACAATGTCGATGCGATCGATCGCATTCACTGGAATCTGCTCCAACCCCGACGCGCCCGACGACACACTGCCGATGCGGACGCCATCGATCAGCACGAGCGTGTGAGTGGAATTGGTGCCGCGCAGGAACAGCGAAATCGGTTGGCCAATGCCACCGGTCTGAGCGATGGACACGCCGGGCAAGCCAGTGAGCAAATCGACCAGCGAGGCCGGCTGCAGGCGTTCAATGTCCGCGTGCGTAATGATGGTGACCGACGACAGCGTATCGTCCACTGTCTCTGCTGTGCGCGTTGCGGTGACCACCACGCCCTGCAGGGTATCCGTCGGCGCCACGGTTTCTGCAAAAGCTGCGGGTGCGAGTAGCGCACCGAATAGTGCGGTGGCCAGCACACGTTGTTTTAGCGGCGAATGATTCACTGATGTTTTCCCCACCGCGCGACCCCGCGCGGCATTGTTGGATAAGCCGGCAGCCAGGGGGAATCAGGTTGGAGAAAGCGCAAGCGGGCACACGAAGCGCCATGCGCTCTCAAGCCTCGCCCACCGCGAACAAGCCGGAGTCATGCTTCAGGCCGGTCTCCGGGCTCGTGGTCGTAGACGTCGCGTCTCCCGGAGCGATGCCTTCCCATGCATGAAGCACAGTGGCTTGATATCGATCCGGCGACCCTTGCGGGTCGCAACTCACTTACCGTTGCGGGGGCAGCTCCGGAATGGACGCATAGGCAAGCCAAATGCATCGCACCGGATTCACGTTTCAACTGTCGGCCCCATGCCGACAGTCACCTTAAGCCGGGGCATCTTAGCAGAAGTGCAGCAGGATTCGTTCTTCAAAACCACCGCTTTCTATGTGCACGATGTCCCAGCTCTCCGCACAAGCTCCATGAACATTCGCATCGGAAGTCACGATCCGCCTGCGCGTAATCCATCAGAGTTCGACCGTTCTGGCCAATCCCTTCTGGACGTTCGAAAAATTTGACCGCATACAGCTCGGGCAAAATCCATGCACGGAAGAGCTGCCGCTAGCTGTGCGGCCCTGCTTTAGAACACGCGGCTCGCTTCCTAGAACGCAGTACATCTGTCGACTTATCTTCTTCGACTTTGACAAAGCCTAGGCAAAGTAGGTGATGTTTGTTTGAAGCCGACATTACTTTCTCGATCGACGACAGAATTATATTTCTGCAGGTCACGCCGCACCTTTGCGGCGCCAAGCCATCATCTAGAACACATCCCGTCTTTGCGGGATATGCAGAAAACTATGATCTCTTTAGGCTTGTTTTGCCTTGATGTCCGGCGAAGGCAAAGCATTGGTCTAACACCTTCGTCAGATAACCGCGACTGCCGTGCATCAGATCCATCACTCACCCTGGGAGGAAGATATATGCAATCGAAGAAGACGTTTGGCGTGCGCTCCACGATGCTGTTTGTTTCCGCCGCTGCTCTTTTAACCCCGCTCTCCCTAGCTCTCGCCGAGCAGACCACCCACGGAGTCTCGGCGCCGACGACGGACGAAGCGGTAAAATCCTGGCACGAAACCCTCAAGAATTTTCCTCCCATTGCAGAAGGCTGTTTCCACGCCAGCTTCCCCAGTCTGGTCTGGGAGCAAGAGAAGTGCGGATCTGCACCGAGCTATCGCTCCAATCCTCCGGTCCACGCGAATTCGGCCAATGCGGCGAGCGCAACGACTGACACGGTCGGCAACGGCTACGACTATTCCGCGCAAACTTCCAATCTGACCCAGTCTGCAACCGGTAGCTTCCCGAGCGTAACCGGTGTGACGAAGAGGAGCCGAAGCAATACCAATTACACGCTTCAGCTCAATACGAACATCAGCGGTTCCATTTCCACCAACCCACCCAACACATCGCCCGTCTGTGCAAGCTATGGCTATTCAGGGTGCGTAACCTGGGAGCAGTTCGTCTATTCGTCGAACTACGCCGGCGGCGGCGCGCAAGCATTTATCCAGAATTGGTTGTTCATTCCGAGCGGAAAGTCGTGTCCGGCTGGGTGGACCAACTACTCGACCTCCTCCTATAACGGTTGCTACAAAAATAGCGCCAGCGTGGCCACGACCCAAGTGCCTTTGACAGGTCTCGCAAGCGTCAAACTGGCCGGTTCCGCATCCACAAGCGGATTGGACACCGTCACGTTCACGTACGGCACAACTGCGAAAGCCATCAGTCAGAACGGCAGCACACTGGACGTAGGCGCGACCTGGAACCAATCGGAATTCAACGTTGTCGGCAATGGCGGCGGTTCGGGCGCGACCTTCAACTCGGGATCGTCACTTACCGTCAAACTCGCGGTGAACGATGGGACGACGAACGCGCCGACCTGCGTCGGACCGACCAACGGCGGTACGACCGGAGAGACCAACAATTTGAACCTGGGAGCTTGCGTCGCCGCGGGAGGATCGTCGCCGTATATCCAGTTCACCGAGTCGAACTGACTGCCAGTCAGCACGACGAGCTTTCCGATCCTTATCGATGTTCCGGCAACTTTTCTTTACAAGGCGCAAGCAACCCGCCAGTCGGAATCTTCGCTAGTGTCCGATGCGCGACCACTTGGCGATAAAACTCTCGGCAAGCGGTTGTCGGCAAGGCGGCAAAATATGCATTGCCGTCGCCGTGAATCGGCGACGGCAATGTGCTCAGGTTGTGTCGGAAGCGTCGGTGCAAGCGAGTCGACGAACGAATCCGACCTCGAAGAGAAGTGAGTAGATGGAGAGCTTTTGCTTCGATGAACTTCCGTACTCGCCGAAGCCGGGCGACATAGGCGACTTTGATTTCAAAGAAAAGGCGGAGATCAAATTGCTTCGCAAGCATCATCCCGAACTAGCCTTATGGGGAGATGTGGCGATCTTCATGGCCTGGGGTGAATACTCGGAATTTGTTCTCAAGCGCTGGAACGGCAATTTCTCGCGCACCGAAGAATTCCTGGATTACCTCTGCTGGCAGCAAATGCGTGGAGGATGGACTGCAGAAAGTCCTCGAGAGTTACTGGAGGAAATGCGCACGGAGTGGAAACCTGGAAAATAGTTGGTGCGCGATGGCGAAGCCCGAACCTCTTGAAAACTCTGCTGCGCGCTAACTGCCGAACGCAACAAGCCCCTTTTACGGTGAGCCATCGAGCGGATCGTTTCTCAGCGGCCTTGCCCGATCAGCAATAAACGCATACGCGCGGATGCTAGGTGGATTCTCAACTCGCAACAATTCCCAAATTTACGGGATACAGAAAACGAAGCGAGTCGGCTAGCCTGCAGGGCGTCACTCTCAAAGGGCGCCCATGTTCAATTCCGTCCACTATTTCGAAAGCGATCATCTGTGCACCCTGCTACGGGAAGCTCGGGTCAGGGCGCGTGTAACTCAGCAGGAGGTTTCCAAACGGCTTGGTTGCAGCCAGTCCTTTTTGAGCGACATTGAACGCGGTAAACGGCGTCTGGATACATTGGAATTGCGCAGCCTTTGTGCAGTAGTCGGAGTCGATTGGAAAAACCTTCTCTTCGAGCTAGAAACCCGCATTGCGGCATGCGAGTACGAGGTTCCTCAGCGGCAGTGTACTGCTACCGCACCGCATGAGACCGCATAGGCTAGAGGCCGAAATCGAGGAGCCGATCTCACTCTGTCTACTGACTTCAAGAATCAAACTTTCCTTACCAAGGCTCAAATCGAACTTCAAAAATGAGGTTGGCATGCCTCCCTTGACATGTATTCTCCGACTCAAAATCGAGCATGCTGCTCAGTTGCTACACGAGACCAGCACGCCCGTAACTGAAATCGCGATGTGCCTCGGCTTTTCGGGTAGCCATTTCGCAACCGTATTCAAACGCCACGCGCGCATGACTCCGCGTCAAGCTCGAAGTCTGTCGGCACCCGTCTAAATTGATTCGCTTTGCCGACCAGAGATTGAAGCCGGACAGATCAGGCAGGTCGGATGTAGCGTCGGCTCGGCTCGACGAAGCAATCGAACAGGTTCAGTGACATCGCCTTCGACCTTTTAGGTCAACCCAATCATTTCAGCTGCGTTGTAGCCAGCGCCGTCAGCGCCACTCCCAAACTTTTTTCTTCTATTTTCTTTCGAGAGACCAAATTCGTGCGCCAGAATCGTTTTGCCTTTTCCTGGATGATCTCTGCGTGGCTGTCGATTTTCGTGGTGAGCGGAGAAGCCGAAGACGCACGCAGCGGCACTTTCGCGCACAGCAGGCTACTTACAGGAATGCTCTTGTTTTTTCATCTTATGTTGTTTTCCACCGGGTCCTCGGCCTTTGGACTATTTCCCAATGATCGGGAATGGCTTGCTGTGCACAGCATCGTTGAAAAAGACGACGCGGCACGTGGCCTCTTGCAACGGCACATGGCAAGCGTCGGCGCGTCGATGGATTCGGCGAATGCCAACCCCATACAGCCCAGGGATTTCAACCAAGCGCAGATGTTGGCTTACGCTTGGCGCTTCACTGGGGATCGGCGCTACCTGGAGAAGCTGAAGCCCGCCTTGCTCAGCTGGGCCGTAACCGATCAGCCAACTGGAAATCCCCTTAACGATGAACGTATTGGCAGTGCGGCAATTGCCATTCAGCAGGTAAGGGGCGACCTGACCGAGTGGGAGCGGCAACAAGTCGATGCCTGGATGCTGCGCTACGTGAACGCTATGCAAAAGTGGGCCGCGAAGCAGACTCGTGTAGATAATTGGATGGATTGGGCGCTTCGCAATGCGGGCTTTGCAGCCATTGCCGCAAACGATAAGTCCTCCGCGCAGTGGGTTAGCAACAAAGCCAAGGAGGTCATGGCTAGAGGCCTGTTCGGTGATGGCAGCACAGCTGATTTCATAGGGCGTGATGCGATTGGATATCACCTTTATGGCCTGGGCGCACTCCTGGAATTGGCGCAGGCGCTCAAGACCGCCGATGTTGCCGATCTGTACGGCTGGCAGACATCAGAAGGCGGTAGCTTGCCAAAGTCGCTAGCATTTGTTGAGCCTTACATTACAGGCGAGAAAACTCATATTGAGTTCGTGCACACGAAGTATCCACCGGACATCACGACCATACACAAAGACGAAGCCGGAAAACCCTGGCGGGCCAAACAGGGCGGCCGCATCTACGGGTTCATTGCGGCCGATTCATTCGATCCGCGATGGGGTGATTGGGATCGAAAACTCAACAATACGTCCCCCTATCCCCACGGCATGTTGGATTACCTTTTGAATCAAGCAACGCGCGAAGCAAATTAAGGCCCAACAATGCATGACATTTCTGGGAGCCTATTTTCAGAATTTCATGCGATAACGTGATCGCAATATTGCAGGCCATAGAGCCCGGCATGGATTGGATTCGGATCACTGCCTACGCGAATCTGACAGCTCGGCAACCCAAGGTTCAAAGATATGGAGACGTGAGCCAGGGTGGGCAGGCTTGAGAGATATTCGTTCAAATTATTACGGGTTGCCCTAACAGGGTTTGTACCTCGAAGCACGCACTGCTCGCCTGCGAGCGACCATTGATACAACCGCGCCGGTGACAGGAAAAATGAAATCACGCCCACCCCATCGGACCGAACCAATGTGATCACATCCAGGGTGGTGCCTGCCGGAACGATCCCGCAGCCACGATCGTGATGCGAGGCCTGTACTGGCACTAGCACGTCGGAATCGAGTAGTTGCTGATAGAACCGAGGGCGCTGTACGGGATCCCGGCGGACGTGTTGGAGTATTCGCTCCAGCCGATTATCGGCGAGCGAGGCGACGTGCGGCGAGCGCTCATAAGCCGGTTCCTCCAGCCCTATGCCCCGCACCCACTTGTGCCGTGTCGCTTTGCGGGTCGTAAGGGAGCACATTGATGGAGACGGTGAGGTCCCACCCGCTCAAAGTATTCCGGCGCCACGGCGGCGGCGATCAGCGCTGTCACTTTCGTGGGATCTTGGGGCGGACTGACCTCGCGGAGTTGTCATCACACACCGCGGCTCGTCGAGGCTCCCGTATCGCCTAAGAACGACAAAGCGGTTACGGTGCTATAGGCAACCAGCCTTGCACGTCGACGACGATGTCGGTCGGAGCGACGCCGCCGCTGTAGATCGACACTTGGCCGTTGCCGCCGACTTTGGCGATAACCAGGTTCGGAATCGTCGTGCCGGGGTTGAGGTTGAGGTTTGCCGTGAATGGCCGTGCCGCGCCCGTCGGCCATACCGTGAGGAAGCCTACCTTGGTCGGCTGCACCGCAGTCACGTTGAGCACCACCGCGCCCACGCCGGGCTCCGCCGGTACTCCACCGCGACCGATCACTTGCAGATCCAATGTCCCGCCACTGGCCAGCGCGCCGATGCCGGCGTACTGGCCATCGATCGTCTTCTGTCCGCCGCGGGTATCGAGGAGGCGCGCCGGCGCCAGCGCGGTGTAGCCCGAGTTGCTCGGAAACCAACCCTGCACGTCGGCGACTAGATTGGTGGCGGCGACGCCACCGTTGTACATCGAGACCTTACCCGATCCGAGGCCGGAAATGACCAGATTCGGAATCGTCATGCCACGGTTCAAATTAAGGTTGGCCGCATTCGGCAGCGTTTGGCCATCCGGCCACACGGTGACGAAACCAACGCTACTGGGTTGCACCGCCGCGAGGTTGAGGATGACCGCTCCGACGCCCGTGGCCGGCAGTGAAGTGCGGCCGCTGATGTCGAGGCTGAGCCGACCGCCACTAGCCAGCGCACCAATTGCTTGGAATTGGCCGTCGATGGTGGTGTTGCCCGTGCGCGTATCGAGATAGCGCTCCGGCGTCATCGGTACGTAGGAGGTGCCGACCGGGAAGTATCCCTGCACGTCGACGACGACTTCCTGGGCAGCGACACCGCCGTTGTAGATGGTCGCGTCGCCGTTACTGTCGACCTGGGAAATGACGAGGTTTGGAATCGTGTATCCCGGGTTGAGATTAAGGTTCGCTGCATTCGGCACCGCACCGTTGCCGGACCAAACCGTGAGGTAGCCAACCTTGGTGGGGGTGACGGCGGTGACGTTGAGCGCGACCGCGGTGATGCCCGAAGCAGGCATCCCGCCGCGACCGGCGACCGGCAATTTAAACGTTCCATGCGAAGCAATCGGGCCGGTGCCCTGGGCAATGCTATCAATGGTGGGATTGCCGGCACCGGTACGCGTATCCATCAGACGCGCGGGGGTCAGCGCCGTATACAACGTCTTGCGCGGGATCAAGTCGTACGTGACGGGTGCAGTCTGATTGCTGGCATAGCCGCTTGCCGCGTCCGCGTAGACCTGAGCGCGGAACTCGATGTCGGTCGATAGTGCCCCCGGCGGCGTCCACGTCGCCGAATAGGTGGTCGAACCCGGAACCCACGGAATTTCCTTGACCCAGCCGTAGTTCTGCGCCCAGAAACGCACGGTATGCGGACCGGAAAAAAGATTCGACTTCGGCGTCACCTTGGCCTCGTTGACCTTGGCCACCGTCATCGTGAACTCGCCGGTGGCAGCGTTGCGCGACACCGAGAGCTGCCCCCAGTCGTGAGGCTGCAGCGAGGAAGGTGGCGCCGGAACAGCCACGATGGAGAATACGCCAGTGTCGGTGCCACCCTGAACGACGATGCCCCAGCTTCCGACAGCCGTCGGTGTCAACGTAGTCGTATTGCAGGTTCCCGGCTTAAAGGAGGGGCCATCCCAATACGTGGCGTTTCCGTCGTAATGCACGATCAGCGTTGCTCCGCTATGACCGCCGTTGGGCGAACAGATGTAGAGCAGGACGTTCTGGCCCGCACTCCACTGGAACGTGAACGCCTGCTGCCCCGAACTTCCGTTCGAGTTGACCGTACCAGGGAATCCCACGCTTTTCGGACTCCAGAAGCCTCCGCCTGAGCCGGAGTAATTGTTCACCGTCGCCGGCGGCGCGAACTCTGACGCCAAATCGAGAATGGACGATTTGCCATTCGGGCCGTTGGCGCAATCGGGGTTCTGCTGCACCGAACCGATATTCGTATCCACCCAGTTGCGTACGGCCTGCGAAATCGGCCACTGCAACTCGTCGAACACGCAATTGACGTTGCGGCCCGCCGCCGCCGAATACGCCTCAAAGAAATGATCGAGCTTGTCCTGGTCCGTCGGTGAGGTTTGGTTGTTTTTGATAAAAGCGATCCAGCGGGTGATGGCGGCCTGCCCGTAGAGATGTTCCAAGCGGAAGAAAAGCCCAACGGGTGCATACCACCCGGTGGCACCGCATCCGGATTGACTCTGGATCACACAGTTTTGCCAGGAATCCCCGGCTCGGATGGACGACAGCAACCATGCCTCGTACTGCTGGTAGTAGTCGCTGTTCTGATTGCCCGAATAGGTATAGATGGCGCGCAAGACCGTCGTCCAGTAGTGCGACGAATCGGGCAGCGCAGCGAATTTGTACGACCCACCATACGAATCGAAGTTATGGGTCATCTCGTGGACCGCGCCATATCCCTCCAGGCCTTCCTGCGGGGTGCCCGAGCCCACGAAATAACCGTAGTCATCGCCGATCTCGACGCCATTTCCTCCGACGGATCCGCAACTGGAACCACACCCCGGCGGGTTCACGATAGCAATCGTGTCGAGACTCGACCCCGGCCTTCTACCGACGATCTCATAGAGATATTGATAGACCAGATCGAAGCCGTTGATGAAGGTGTGACGCACGCTCTCGGTGAATGTCGTCTGGTCGAACCAGGCCTGAGGCACTAGGACGCGCACATACAGCCCGTCGAACTGCTGCATGGTGGTGGTGTTGTTTTTCCAACTGGTGTAGCTCACCGTGGTGCCGCAATACACGCTGCAATTCAGCGAACTCGCGGCCTGCGCAGCTTGCGCAGCGGTCAGCGGTTGAATGCGGCTCATCCCTTCGGAAAATTCCAAAGTATCCTCGCCGTGTTCCTCAGTAATCGGCATCTGCGACACCAAACCCGGGAACGGGGCTGTATATAGCGCCGCGCCCCGCGCTTGCTGGCCGACGGTAAGAAGGAAGGCAGCCGCAGCGCAGATGGCTGTGCACAAAAGAAAATGGCGGAGTCCGGACACTGACATTTACGATTCCTGTACTGACAAAGTGTATCGGGCGAGCCCCTGCAATCGCCTCGGCTCAATGGCCCACTGAAGAAATTCGAATCTATTCAGAACTGAACACATCAGTGCGCTATTACCACACCGTTTCTGCGCTCCCGCCATCACGCAAATTCGTGATGCCCTTCCACTCGGTGCCGCGAGGGAATGCGCTTAGGACCGCCCGGTTGAATCGCGGCTACACTTCTCGCACTGGTTCAGCCTACCGGGTTGACCGCCCACTCTAATGCGCGCAACGGATTCCTCGTGGCTCCCAAGGAGATGATTTTGAAGAGAGGGCCGCGCACATAGCACGGCCCCCAAACCCAGAGTCTTAGTGGAAGGTAAACTGATCGTTCAAACTCGACGACGACTGGCAGTTCCATTGAATGACCTGCGCACCGGCCGATCCCGAATAGCCGCTGATGTTGACACACAGGCCGCTGCTGCGACTGACGATATGGTAGTTGCTGCCCACGCTCACCAGGCTCCATTGATCGTTGTAGGTGCCGCTGGATTGGCAGCCCCATTGAATCAACTGCGTGCCTGCGGTCGTTGAACTACCCGGCACGTTCAAGCACAGTCCGCTACCTTGAGCGACGATGTGGTAGTAGCTGCCAACCGCCACGAGTTTCCACTCCAGATTGCCAGTGGTACCGCACGTCGATTGCACGACCCCCGTTCCCTGCGAGTTGTTCGTGACGTTCAGGCAAAGGCTACTGTTGGCCGCAACAATGTTCTTTGCTGAGCCCGTCGCGCTGCTCACCGACACGGCCTTAGTCGCCGAACTCGTCTTGCCGCTGACGCTGTCAGTCACCGTCTCGGTTACGTTATAGGTGCCAGCTGCGGCATAGGTGTGGCTCGGATTGGCCGCGGTCGAATTGGCGCCATCGCCGAAGGTCCACGAATGCGAACCGATCTGGCCGCCGTTGTCAGTTGAGGTGTCGACGAAGCTGGCAGTCAGCCCACTGGTGCTGCTGGAGAAGCTCGCCGCCGGGGTACCTCCGCCATGGGCCACGATCTGATGCGAGATCGCGCAGGATTGGGTGTCATTCGACCAGCTGGCCTGTTCCGCGAACGTACCGGTTGCAAACGCGATGTTCTGCGCTCCGCCGGCCCGACCGGGAGCAATCCACGCGCATTCGTCGGAATTCTCACCGCCGTAGTTGATGCCGTCGGCGGTCCAAGTGGTCGAGTACCAGCCATAGGCATTACTGCCATTTGCAAAGAACGTATCGGACATCATCTCGTGCCACTCGTGGCCAAGGGTCATGGTGTAACCGTCCAGAGTGCCGGGATTGTTGACGAAGCCCACACCGCAGCCCGCGCCCGAGTCGGTGTTGTAGGGTTGGTTGCTATACGCAATCTCACCATAAGGCGAATTGATCCCCATACCGGTGGTGGAATCGTGATATGCGCAATAGTTACCCTGATAGCTGTCCGGATTGGTGCCGTGGGGTGACAGGATGATGTAGTAGGAATAACGATTCGACGCAGCCGTCGTATTGCCGAAGTGCTGCGCTGCCGCGATAGCTATATTTGCAATTTGCGCGCCGGTTGCCGCTGCCGGGGAGGCGGCCGAGTTGTCATACCATACGCCCGCGAGCAAGTTCTTCTGATAGGGGACGAAGTTTGCGTTTGCTGGACACGCCGTCGCGCCTTTAGCGATATTGGGGCCGTCACACCACTGGGTCAGGTCAGCCTGCCACAGCTCGTTGTTCGTACCGATACCCTTGAACATCTCCTGTACAGCGGAAGCGGCGCTATCAGGGTCACCGGAAAATTTGGCATCACCTTTGGCATCCACGGTCTGGCTGCCCCACTGGCTTCCATAGAACACAAGATAAACTTTAACCGGGCCGCTCATCACGCCGACGCCGTTGTTGCCACCCTGATAGACCAGAGTGGGATCGCCTTGGCCAATGTACGGCACTGCCTTATTGACTGCATCTTCGATCGAATTGAAGTCCGATCTAGAATGCATGGCCGCCCATTCCCGCATCTGTTTGATTCTTTCCACCGTAGGAATGACGCCGTGGTGAGACGATCGCAGAGCGTAGGGATTGCCCACACCGAAGCCGATGGCCGGACCCGATGCGCTTGCAACCGGCTCATCAGCCGCCTGGACGGAGACTGTGCCCGCACCCAGACTAAGCAGGGCGGAAAGAACGGCGGTCTTGAGCAGACCTTGTTTCTGCAAACGGACGACAAAAGCATTCTTCATCGAAATAACTCCGATTATTGTTCTGGAAAATGCCGCACGACTGCGGCTCCGAATGTCCAACAAGCCTCCGGCGCATCCCGCTGGTCGTTGAGCCCCTGCTCCCTAACCCCATGACCAGCTCTCAATATGTGGCAGCGGCGAAAGAATCGCCGCCGTAGGCTCCGGTTCTCCGGCCTCCCTAGCCCGAAAATTCTTCACAAATCTATGTAGCCCGCTTCGCCGCATGCTGTCCCAAACGACTGCATCCTGCTTCAAGCAGGCGCTCCGTCGACGCATAGCAACCTTTCGGCATGCCCCAACTTCAATGCGATGCATGGAGGCATTCAATAAGTAAAGATTTTCTAAATTGCCATCTTTCGGACATCTATAATTTTCCAATGTAACAACGCATTAGCGCATAAGAACAACCGCACTACGAGTGGTCACGCAGAGCACAAATCGAACTTGGAAACGCTTCGATGTCGTGCCGATGGCCTGAGAATGGGCGTGCAGCAGGCATCACTAATTTTCGGGATGCGCTTGCGCGATCATTTCGAGACAGGCGTCTTCAGCGCAGATGGAGCGAAGATGGTTTATTGAGGGACGTCCATGCTTCGCAAAGTGCCTCGGGCGCAAGTACTAAATCGGGACGGTAGTCATCAATCTCAGTCTGCCTGACGGCAACTGCGCAGAGTTGGTCAGCTGGCTGCGTTCGAGAAACCCGTCATTGCCCATTCTCACAATTGCCACCGCGGACACCGACGACAAGGGCTTCGATGTGTTGCGGGCGGGCCAGCGGGTATTTGCTCAGAGAGCGGAACGGCCTAGAAATTGCGATATCGCTCAGGAACGCCCTGAATGGCTGCGTTCCCATCGATTCGCTCATTGCACGCCTCATCTTCTGATTCGCGAGCCGGCCAATGATAGCGCTGAACCAAAAGCGGAGATTCAAAAAAAGCGGCCAATCTTTTTTTTTCAAAAAAAGGGAGCTGTCCGTGTCGTCGCTCACCGTGAATGGTATGAGCAATCGCAAGATTGCAGAAACGTTAAGCCTCTTTCAATGGACGGTGGGCTCATACATCAGAAGCATCTACAGAAAACTATCGATCAACTCGCGAACTCAGGCCGCGCGTATGGCCCGCACGCACGAGTTGATTGGATAGTCTCGCCACCAATTAGGGAAGGTCCAGCGAAGCTTGTTCAGGCGGGGTGCAATGGCCCGGCGAGCAACACCATATCGAAAATCGCCGTGCGCTATTGCCTCGCCTGGAACTTCTGCTGCGTTGACCCTAATCCGCTCAGGCCAATTGGTTTTCGAGCGATCGACAGAGTTGCGTCATCTTGGCGTCGCTCTTCTTCGCGTTTTACGAATATTACCGAACACTTCTTGCAATCCAAGTCCCTCTGCCTTGAGGATGGCGTGCACTTTCTCCCTCACTATTGCAACATGTTCTCTATCCATTTCCAGCTTGCGCTGTTCCGCTCTAGTGATCAGTTCGACAAGTTGCTTTTGATTCAAGGACTTTAGGCTATCTGCCATTGGGATTTCGATGTTATCAAGATTGGAAATTAGAGAGCTATTGGTTGCATTTCCCCTCTAGATCTCTACAGTCGACCTTCAATTCTTTCGCCGAATCTGCCACGTGTCGCTACGCTATAAACTACCGCGATTTCGCTCCCTCGACATCACGCGAATTAGCGATCTCATTTTTTCTGATGCCGTGGTAGTGTTATCAACGTCGCGAGAGAAACTAGTCGTAGTGTCCGTAGTAAACAGAGGCAGTGCAACGCTGATTCATTAGACCTTTACGAAAATGTAGCTCCGACGAGAAGAATACGGGCAACTCAATCGCCCCTAGATCCATGTTGCACCAGAGTCTCTGCACCGCAAGGCAGGGCGAGGAAGTTGTACACAAGGAAGTTGGAGGCGGTGGGCTTCCCCTCTGGGCCCACCGTTTCCTCTGCAACCATACTCATTGAACTAAAATCAAGTGGTGTTGGCGTCGCGATGTGAGACTTTTCCCGCATTGCAGCCATCAAGCGAAAGGTGCTTTCAGCCACGCTTCCGGTACGATGGAGACTTGCACAGCGGAGCAACAACGTCGGCTCAAAATCACCCAATCCCGTTTTTACGGGATGGCAATGGTTTCCATTTACGGCCAACATCGACGCGCTCAGCGGAAGGCGAGGTCTCCAGAAAGTCCATACTGCTACAGGACTCGGAGCCCAATCGAAACTTCGATAAGGAGAAATTGCTTATGAAATACTTTGCATCGACATCACTATTCGCAGCTCTTTTGGCGGTTGCGCTTTCCGCTTTCGGTCAATCGCAGCCCCACCGTGACGTCAGTTATGAACGTCACCCTAACCTTGCTCAGGCACAGCACCTTGCAGATGAAGCGTACCGGTCCGTGCGGGCCGCGCAGCAGGCCAACGAATACGATCTCGGTGGTCATGCCCGGAAGGCGGAACAACTGATCGACGAAGCCAATCGCGAGCTTAAGCTCGCCGCCGAATATGCCAACAGCCATGGTCACTGAAAGTTCGAGGTCGACGCATTGAGATCCACTGCGCGCGCGAAGATCGCTTCGACCAAATGCGCCCTTGCTGCACCTCCTTCGAGATTCATCCCTTCATTGGCCGCTGCCGACACAATGGCGTCGCCGGACGAAACAATGACGTTGCTTGCCTGGGGGGCATTCTTCGGCGCCAGCACGTCCGATTGAAGCGATTCGCCCTTAAGCGCCTAGCACTGAGTTGCTCGGAAGAAGATCTGCCGCCTGCGACTTGCCGAGACACCGGCAATCTCAGCTTTGAACGCTACTCCCGTAGCTAGCAATCATGGATCCAAAATAAGTAGCTGCACGTACGCAAATGGCACAGTCGATTCCCACATCTCGATTCGACCAGCTTAATCAAATTGTCGCGCGCGTAGCGGAGGACGAGCTCTTGGCCCTTCGCAAGCTGAATACCAGAGAACGCTTGTACGTTGTCTTAGCTGCCGGTCGCGCTGATCTTCTCCACGAGGATGGTTATAGCGTAGCAGAGGCCTTAACCTACCTGGACAACGAATGGATTCAGGCACTCATCCGCTGCCGTCGATTGCGATCCGGAGTCAGCCTCCACACCGCATAGGCTGGAACTCGAGTGGAAGAAGACTCGGGATTCGAATGAAAAGCGATTGGCAGCCGCCCATGCCATTTGCAGCCGAGCGCTGCTGAGCTGGATGAATCTGGACTTAGTGAGGATTTTCTGGCAGCCGCATGCATCGTCCAACTGCTCTGTGCCGAACAAGCATTAGACGGAGATCAACGTCGGCTTCGCATTCGACCGCAAAAAAAGGCCGCGCGCTTGGCGCGGCCCTCGGGCGCGACGTACCACTTGCCTGGCTTTACTTGAAGGTGAACTGGTCGTTCAAGCTCGACGACGACTGGCAGTACCATTGAATGACTTTGCCGTCGGCCGACAACGAACTGCCGCCGATGTTCACGCACAGACCGTTGTTGCGATTGACGATGTGGTAGTTGCCGCCCACCGCGACCAGGCTCCACTGGTCGTTGTAGATACTGCTGGATTGGCAGCCCCACTGAATCAGCTGCGTGCCTGCGGTCGTTGAACTGTTCGGAACGTTCAAGCACAGTCCGCTGCCTTGGGCGACGATATGGTAATAGCTGCCGACCGCCACGAGTTTCCACTCAAGATTGCCGGTGCTACCGCACGTCGATTGGACGACCCCCGTTCCATTGGAGTTGTTCGTGACGTTCAGGCAAAGGCCGCTGTTGGCCGCAACAATGTTCTTCGCCGACCCGGCCAGGCTGCTGACCGTCACTGCTTTAGTAGCCGAACTTGTTTGGCCGGTGACGCTATCTGTGACAGTTTCGGTCACGCTGTAGGTACCTGCCACTGAATAGGTGTGGCTTGGGCCGGCCGAGGTCGACGTAGAGCCGTCCCCGAATGTCCAACTATGCACGCCGATCGTACCGCCGTTGTCGGTCGAGATGTCGGTAAAGGTGGCGGTCAGTCCGCTCGTAATGAAACTAAACGCCGCGGATGGGGTGCCTCCGACGGGACCAGTTACCCAAACGTCTGTGATTGGCGCCGCGCTTGCGGCATTCGCGAGTGCTGCGAGACCGTACATGTCTTCGATCGTGCGCAGGACGTTGTAGTGGTTGATCGTCTCGCTGTAGCTGCCCTGCTTTACATGGGCGCCGTAGAACACGATCGGGATATGGTTGGCAGTGCTGAAGTCGTCTTCGTCGAAGGTCACGATCAGTAGGCTGTTGTGGGCGAGTGCCCACTGGGCATAGCCACCGAAGGTGCTCTGCACCCAAGCGTCGCCGGCGAGGATGTTGTTGTCGTGCATGCTCTGCGAGGCGTTTCCGTGGACAAATGTGACGGCAGGTAGTGCGGCGTATTCCGTGGAGGTGGTCGGGAACCCACATCCTTGTCCCGACACCGTCGCCGGGCAGCTGAGCCAAATGTCGACGGGGTTGGGCGCGCTCGACGTGCCGGGAAGGTCTGTGAAGCGCAGCCACGCAGCGGGTACGGATTCATCCGAGTAGTCGGCAAACCCAAGACCTTGTGTGATCAGCTGGTTGGGCAGGTTGTCGGCGTCGATCGATCCGGGCGCCGGCGGCGTGCTATTGGTCAAGCCCTGAGTCGAACCGGACAATAGGGCATAGTAGTTGGGCAGGCTCGGGTGCCACACACCATGGGCATCGCTGAACGATGCGCCTGCGGCAGCGAGCGAGTTGATGTATGGCGCTTGGCTGGTATTGCCGATGATCGTGCTGTAACTCTGGTTCTCCATCATCACAATGACGACGTGGTCGTAGAGCGGAATCGCCTGTGCAGCGGCTTGCTGGGCAAGGCCGAGAGCGCACATCGCGAGCAGCGTCGCCGACCATGGCCAACGACATAGCGGATTTCGCAAATTCATTTCTGATCCTTGGTAGTTCGTGGAAACGGCTTCGCGGAAGCAGGTTCGACCGAGGCTACGTATTCCATGCTGCGCCAGCGAAGGATGGCGCGCGCATTCGCGCCAGCGGGGACAATGCATTTGGACTGCGTCAGGTCTGTGACAGCTGGCTGCTTTGAATGCCACCAGCGCTACACATGGCCTCTGAGAATGCACACCGTTTTTTGCCGACGCCAAACTATCCCGCAAATTCGGGATGCTGCGCGGCTTGCAGAACAGCAGGAAACTGGTGCGTGCGTCATCGCGAATGCATCAGCAGACCGATCTTCGATGATCAGGCTGCCGATAGCCTAATCAGGGACTGCGCCAGACGCCGAGCGGCAACTTCCGACCCAAACAGACGGTCTGACGTGATCTGCGAATATCCTCTGAGCACGCAAGCGCGGCCAAGTTCTGTCTACCAAAGCGGGAGCAACTCACCGACACCGGTCAATCACATAGGGAACAGGTAGTCGCAAGTTCTTCAGCCTCCCTTCTCTGCCCTGCGAACAGAGAGACTTAAACTAAAAAATAATTAGTTAATCGACTAATTTTTCTCACCTATCAGCGACATCGTGGTTCGCTGCGGTCATCAACGTCGAATATCAGCAATCTCTCTATACCCAAATTTTCGATCGGAACTCCACTACCACATCGCCACGCTTTGCTGCTTCCCTTGCTGCTTCCTCGTGCAACGAAGGCAGAACGTCCTCAGCCTCTCTCCGCTGACCGCGTGCACGCACAACCAATGCTCGCACGACACGCAGGTGCGGCGCGTCGGACCAATAAGCGCCCACTTCGCACGATTTCAGGCGCCGCGTCATCGATCCGACCTTGCGCCAGCGCGATTTCCCCCAGCGTAGTGCGCGCTCTAACCTCCGCCAGCCGGTCTCCGGATTGCTTCACACACGGGTTTCTTCCAGCGCGCCACGGACCGTGCCCAAATCGCAGATGCGCGCCAGCAAAGTCTCGATATAGATGGTGAAATTTCATCGATTTGGAGGTGAATGTCCGGCAGCTTTGAAAGCCTGTCCCAGAGAGATTCTGAGTAGCAGACCGGCTTTTTTCCGGTCGCCGCATTCTGTCGGTGTGATGATCTGAGCGAAAGCGGAGCGCACGAGCAGCCCCCGAATAGCGTGGTCGCGAGCGCGCGTACTTCTGCCGTGAATTATTCATCTACGTTGTCCCCACCCGCACGACCCCGTGCAGCGTTGTTGAATAAGCCGGCAGCCAGGGGAATCAGGTCGGAGAAAACGCGAGCGGCACACAAGCGCCATGCGTTCTCGAGCCTCGCCCACCGCAAACAAGCCGCAGTCATGCTTCAGGCCGTTCGGTCTCCGTGCTCGTGGTCGTAGACGTCGTGTCTTCCGGAACAATGCCTTCCCATGCATGAAGCACAGTGGCCTGATATCGATCCGACGCCCCTTTCGGGTCGCAACTCACTTACCGTTGCGCGGGCAGCTCCGGAATGGGCGCATAGGCAAGCCCCACGCATCGCACCGGATTCACGTTTTCAACTGCGCAGGATCTGTGAGACGCTCGATATCAATGTGAATATATTGTACGGCAAGCTCGGGGAGCCCAGCAGCGACGTCTTCGATCGATGCGACCGAAGGATCGCCGGCGACTGTGCGGAACTGCCCCCGACCATTTGCCGAAGACAAGATTAGTCAAAAAAACTGCACTGGTATATTCTACAGTTTGCTCGGCAGACGGAGCACCGGGGAGCCGTCGACTCGCGGGAATGATAGATAACCTCAGTTCCCCCAATGCTTCAGTAAAGCTCCCTTGAGAGATGCCTGCGCCCATTCGGTTTGCCAACTTCGAGCTTAACTCACAAACCCGCGAGCTCCGCTGCGACGCTCGTTTGGTATCGGTGCCACCCAAGGTATTCGACTGTCTCGTTTATCTGATCGAACACCGCGATCGCGCAGTGGGTCGGGATGAACTCATTGCGGCCGTATGGGGGCGCGCCGATGTCAGTGATCGCAATATCGCTCAGACGATTCTCAAGCTGAGGCGCGCGCTTGGTGATGAAGAACCCTATAGATTCGTGCGCACGCTGACCGCCTACGGTTACCAGTGGATCGCCGACGTTGAGGAGATCGAATGGCAGACGACAGCTGCCTCCATCGACACTCCGAGTACAGTTGCACCACCCGCCGAGAAGGAAGCGGACTCCGAAAAGACGCACCTGGAAGGCATGGAGCTCGCGCCTGTGGCGCGGAGTTCCACGAGTGTCGCAGTAAAACGCTCTGCGTCCGACCGGCGCCGACTCATCGTTCCACTCTCAGTCGTTCTGTTGGCCAGTGTCTTGTTCTTTGTTTGGCTGTCATTCCACGAAGACGTGGCGCATGCAGCCCAGACCCTTGTTCTCGTCCTTCCCGTTAAAACTGACGCCACAGACGAAAGCCATGCTTGGGTCCGTCTCGGAATCATGGATGTTGTCGCCCAGCGTTTACGCAGCCGCACAGCGGCAGTGGTTCCCAGCGAGACGAGCGTCGCGATTGCGGGCCGGACCAGTGAGCAAGGTTGGCGCGATCTCACCGGCGCTCGATGGATAGTCGAGCCCGCCGCACAACTGGGCAAGGACAACCAGTGGACTTTGCGTGTGCGCCTACTAGCCCCCCCGTCGGCGCCGGTGGAATGGGAGGCGAAAGGCACCGACGTCATCCGATTGGCAACGGATTTGGCTGATCGGATTGCCGACCGCCAATCCCTACCACCGCGTTCATCGGAAGCCGTGCCGCCCGAGCCCGTCAGGGAAGCGCTGGTGCGCGCGAAGGCGGCGAGTATCGGCGGACGCTACGACGAAGCGCTCGGAGTCCTGGCGAATCTGTCGGCAGCCGATCAGGAGCGCACCGACGTGGCTTTGTCTATGGGAGGGGCTGAAATCGATTTAGGGCGCTACGATGATGCTCAGGCGCGCCTGCAGCGACTTGTTGACAGTGCTACGAAGAACCACGATAACAAGGTGGCTGCGCGCACAAACTCCGAATTGATTCGCATCTTCAACCGGCGCGGCGATTTTCAGACGGCCGAGAAGATGGCGACGTCCCTGCTTGCCGAGCAGACGGCCGATCAGGACTCGGACTTGCGTAGTCGAGTTCTTCGAGAGTTGGGTAGGACTTTGGCCGAGCAGCAGCGCTGGGATGAAGCAAGCGTCTACTACGCATCGGCCCGACTTCTGGCTGTCGGTACAGGCGATCTTCGCGCCATGGCGATCATCGATCAAAATCAGGCGGGCGCGGATTTGGGAAGGCATCGGCCCGAAGAAGCAGAGCATGCGTTGCTGCGGGCGGCGACTGCTTTTGAGTCGCTCGGGGAACTCCCAGGCCTTGCGCACGCACGCCTGGGTCTCCTCTATCTGTATTTGGACGAACTCGAATTTGCAAAAGCGACGGAGATTGCGCGGCTCATTGAGTCGAACCTCAAGAATGTGCGTAGCCTCCCTGAGCGACTGGGCTATATGATGCCACTCGCCGATGCGGCTATTCAACAAGGTCTCTACAGCTACGCACGGCAAAAGCTTAATGAGGTGAAGCGTGACGCACGCAGCGCCGATCTGCCGCTGTATGAGCATCTTTCGGAAGTGCACCTAGCCAATATCGCTGTTGCGCAACGCGACCCCGAAGCAGCGCAGCGTGAGGCTGCCCCCGCGATAGCGTGGTTTGTGAACCATGGCGATATGCAAGGGCATCTCGCAACTGCGCGCATCGCGCTCAGTGCAGCGTTGCGAAGCAAGAATGAACTGGCGGCGAGCGAGGCGATTCTGACCGACCTGAGGCGACAGCCTGAAAATGAGCGTGGGGGGGATATCGACATTCAACTGGGTGTAGAGACGGCTCGCATTGCCGCCGCCGCTGGGCATGACGACGAAGCTGCAAAGACCTTCGCTGCTATGTGGGAACGCGCCAAGCGCGAGTCGACCTCTGCGGTCCAGGTGGACGTCACCAGCGCCTATCTCGAATTTCTTCTCCAACACCGGCGTCTGGACGAAGCCCAGCCCATAGCCGCGTTTTTATCGCGCTGGATTGCGGACAGTTACGACGCGGCGCTATGGGTTGCACGGTATACCTCGGCCGTTGGCCGCCAAAACGAGGCGTTGAAGCTCTTCCAACAAGCGCACAAACTCGCTGGAGAGCGCTGGAGCAACCGTGAGCAGGAGGAATACACCAAGCTGACGGTCCCAATTGCGTCTAACAAGACGACAAGCGGACATCCATAGCGAGGGTGCAGCGCCCGCATGCTGGGGGCCGATACACGCCAGCGCCTGATCGTCTCGGCGCCGGCTTTCAGAAGCTGACTATGCGAGTTCGAGCATTGCAGCGCGCGGTTCATCGCCAGTGCATTCTCCCAGAAACTCCTTTGGCTGCCGCGACCTGAAACCATTTAGCCGGAAAAGGCGCCCCCACAGACGCTCCGAACACCCAACCGTTGCGCGAGACAATAGGTCGCCGTCGTTCGTCGACACCCTAATCACCGCAAGGGCGTTCCGTTGAACTGCATCTTACCGCAGCCGTTATCCTGGAAGGCTGCGGTTGCTTCGGGATCGGTTCAAATCGCGAAATTCGCATGTCGTTACCGTGGCGAATCTCGGCTGCTGGTTTGTGGGCTCAAAAAGTGACGAAGCACACATTTAATTTAATTAATGTCGATTTCGGCCGACTTCACTCGTTCGCGCATACGGCTTGGAATTACTAAATAGTGATTTCGTAGAGCGAGACCGTGAATTTGTGCCTAGGTTTGAGCCCCGACGCCAACTGCTGGGCTCGTCATTCGTCGGCGGGAAGCGCCTTTACGAATCGCCGCGGGTGTAGACGCCTCCACATTCGCCGAGCCCGAGCCATGGGAGTGACGCCAAGTGAATGCATCCTCAGGTTATATCAACCTATAAGACACTTCACGTATAAATCATGTCCGGAACCGTGCTCGTAGTTGAAAACGACTCCTCCATGCGGGAACGTCTGCTTCGTATACTGAGAATGCTAGGGTACGCTGATAGCTCTATTTTTTATGTTGCCGATGTGGCGCAAGCCAAAACTGTCAGCAATAGGCTCAGCCTCGGGATGGTGCTCCTCAATCTCACGTTACCTGATGACAGTAGTGTCGAATTGATTGGCTTGCTACGCTCCAAGAGCCGATCGTTGCCGATACTCGTGATTTCCCCCTGGAGCGTCGAGACGATGGTTCTTGATGTACTACGAGCCGGCGCAAGCGGTTACCTATTGAAAGAGCGAGATGACTTGGAGATCGCGATGTCGCTCAGAAACGTCTCAAAGGGCGGCACTCCCATTGATCCTTTCGTAACACGGCAGATTCTCGATTTGGTCAATGAGCCCAGCAACGGCATCGCGACTTCGAAACCAGAGATGTGCGGCAACTCTCGGGTCCGCGCACTCTCGAAACGAGAGATGGCTGTCCTGACACATGTCGTGCACGGCATGAGCAACCGGCAAATTGCAGAGACGTTAATGGTGTCCCCGTGGACAGTCGATACCCACATAAGACACATCTACGGCAAGCTTTCGGTCAATTCGCGAACTCAAGCCGCTCGAGCAGCGCGCTCGCGGGGTTTGATTAATTGACGCAGACTATGTCGCATTCGAGAAGATTCAATCGCAGCGCGTACTTTCCCGGCAGGTGCTGGAGCTTGCATGCGGTCCAATGCTCCCCACCTGGCCACCGACAATGCGTCTAGTCAGTTGGTTGATCAAGATCGCGTTGGCCAACCACTGAACCCCGACCCCGTCAGGGTCGGACGCCCTACCTTCACCGCCATCGGAACCGTTACCGCCATTGCTTGGAAAAACCACACCAATTGCCGCCCCGGCACTACCAAACACGATAGGGGTTATTCCCGAGCCCCCGCCCTTGCCACCCGTACCGCCGACACCGCCCGCGCCACCGGTAATCGCACCTGCGTTATTGATGTTGGCAACGCCAGTGGATAGTTGCGTCTCTACACCGCCACTCCGGGGTGGGGGGAGGGGGCAATTCTTCAAGCGGAGTCGCGTGCGGCCGCAAATTTCGCTAAGTTTGGGTGAAGCTACTGCGGAATGTTGTCGCTGGAGATGAGCGTACAACCGGAGCTAAGCGTAGCCTTCACAAATAGAGCTTGGTTTGTAGTCGCGTTCTGCAGCGCAGTATAAATTGCCTGTCGTACTGGATCATTGCCTACATAAGCAAGGGCGAATTGATCTGCGCGCGTATCCCCCAAGTATCCGGCAAGAGCAAGTCCAGCCATAGTTTTTGCCTCTGCGTCGTGCGGACCGTTGTTCACATCGCCCTCTTGCAGAAGCGAGTCTTGGGCCTGCAAGTACCCCTTGAACGGACTCCAGGACTTCGTTATCAACGTTCGGTCGTTCTTATCCTCCTGCTCCATGCGCGGGCCATCCGGATCGTTTTCCCAGAAGCGCTGGCGAGATAGCCCCTTCCCTGCATACTCCGAAAATTTCGCCTGCAGGGTATCGATGTTGCGCTCGCGGAGAAGAAAGCCTGCTTTGTCGTTGCCTTGATTTGCTAGTTCACGCAGATCAGCATTACTAAGTTTCTCAGCAGCGACGAGGTCTTCGGGCATGGGATATCCATGCGCTGCCATCCAAGCGATTTGCTGCGGCGAATCGATCGAGTAAACGCCAAAGTTTCGCTTGCTGAACGCCTTCATTTTTTCCTGCACATCGACCGGAAACTGCCCGAGCCAGTCCTGCAGGTTTGACGCAGTGCGTACTCGCGCGACACCGGGCATCTGATATCGCGCGGGAACAGGTGCTGTCCGATCCTCTCCGATCAGATATTTCTCTGCTGGAGGGTTCGGTCGCGAAGCCGGCGAACTGAGTGGGGCTCCCTGGGGAGCTGGCTCTGTTGACTGGGCGACCGCCGGCTTAGTTGTGGAAGGTTGGGGTCTAGTGGAGATTGACCACAGCCAATACGCAACTAGAAAGGCTGCGGCCAGCGCAGCCAACGCGATTATGAATCTGGAAAGGGTGCGCGATTGCATATTTCAAACTACGGTGAACACTTGTCGAATTTCATTGATGCTCCCCATACAGTACATTGGCGAGCCGCCTGGTCTTGCGCGTAGGCGTCGTCCCCGTGATACGCCACTGCGTTGACGTAATCCATAGCAAAATCGTAGCACGCGCTTGAGTCAGTAGAGTGGTCGCATAGGGTATGGTATAGGGAATTCATAAACGAATTGTCACAGCCTGCCTTTCCAGGAAAGAAGCCGCTGTAGCAGGAATCATGTGCCATGCAAATATTGGTGAAGTCGATGGAAGGGTTTCCTGCGACAGGCTCGTTCAAATCTCCAGAGAATCGCGATCCGTACTTCGCGTAGAGGCCAATGGTTGCAAACACGCTTGACCAAATTCCTGAGCCACATCCGTTTCCGGAAAACGATGCGCCACTTGCCGACGGAATTCCTGGCGCTGGTGGGTAAGTGGTGATCGAGCAATTCGCGGGCTGTTGCGACCTCAAAATCGAGCAAACTTGGGCCAGCGTAAGGTCGAGTGCGCAACCTGCGTCGGGCCCATTGCACGAACTGAGTGTTGTGGTGTTCTTGAAATGCCCATTGAACCCACCGCCGCCGCCGCCACCGCCACCGCCACCGCCACCCCAAGGAATTTCGACGGACGTTCCGCTTACCGTAATCGTTTCCAACAGTTGTTGCGCGTAACCGACAGAAACTGAAAATACGCCAAAGACTAGGACCAGAACTCGCAGCATGACACTCTCCGTATAGTCGTTTGCTTTGCTGAAAATGGCCTAAAAATTCCGCGCCCTCGCATGCGACGAGCTGAACCGCAAACTACGATATTTCGTTTTCCCCACCGAGCGAGCCTTGCGCGCAGTCAACCTACTCCCGCGATGTCGCCTAAGCAACTGTCAAATATGTCAGGTAGTCAGCGGGAATAGGCAACGTTTAGACAGACGCGAAGAAAGTTTCCGCCATTTGGCAGGTTTAGCGATGGTGAAAAAACTTCGCACAGTGTAGGAAAGCAACGTGTCGACGGTAGGAAAATTCCTACACGATGCGTGCGAAGGGGGCGACCTACTCGATCGTCGCAGGCGGTGCGACCAGTGTACGCAACAGTGGTGGCGTTATGCCTACTCTGCCCTCTCTTGAAGACACCTCATAACGCACTGGACCGGCTCATTTTCGAGGATTTGGACGACGCTGAGCGTCGGCGCGTAGGCAGTATTGTCGGTGAATACTTAGACGGCGTCGGCCTCGAGAATCAAACGTTCGAGGGGGTACTGTGGGCCATAAGCGGCGCCGAGGAACGAGTTCAAATGGCGGAAACGAACTCGTCGAATGGCCATCGTCCCCGCCTTGCATAGTGCCCTGCTTCGGGTCGACCCCGAAAAGGCAGTTGACCTTGCTGATGCCAGGAATACGTCACTGGCACGCCTGTTCCGCCTTCTTCGCAGTGATCTTCAAGACATCGTATGGGCAGCCACCGCGGAGGACCCACGACAACGCTACGGAACCGCCCAGGCTTTGAGCGATGATCTTGAACGATGGCTCCAAGGCCAGCCGGTGCTTGCTCGACGAAATTCCTTCGGCTATCGAATGGGTAAGCTCCTTCGACGGCACGCCGGCGCCGCGGCGGTCTCCGCCGTGCTCGCCATCGCTCTCGTTGTCAGCAGCGTCGTGGCCGTCACGCGCGCCCAACGAGAACGGGAGCAACGTGAACGCGCGGAAGCTGTCTTAGCCACCAAGGGCCTCCGCGGACAATTTCGATACAATGGGTTGCATCGCAGCTCACCATGCGTTAAATGGCCACGTTTACCCGACTTTCTGCGCATTGCTCGGCAGTGGGAAGCGGTATGGGGGTAACAATGGGGGTAACCTTAGTAGACGGATTTTCAGAATCGCGCAGTAGCGCCGCCTTCTGCATTCCTGCGATTCCCTCCACCGCACCACAGATACAAATAGGCGGCCGCAAGGCCGCCTTCGTTTTATCTATGCTCCTACTTTCCAACTCTTAAGTTATGCGCGAGTTGTGGGCAATTACCTGGCGCCTCGC
>Ga0105239_10001237_pt1 | contig 34805 bp, 23 predicted proteins | sample KBSC44metaG_FD_92761 | JGI IMG/M metagenome (GOLD analysis project Ga0105239, IMG submission 92761) | Corn rhizosphere microbial communities from Kellogg Biological Station, Michigan, USA - KBS C4-4 metaG | ecosystem: Host-associated > Plants > Roots > Rhizosphere > Soil | place: Michigan, USA... | reverse complement strand
GGTGCGTTTTATTGCGTCTAGTTCAACCACTATGACGACGACTTCAGTTCCTTTACCTTCAGGTCAAAATAAGTATACTTTTGTACTTGTGGCGGATATATTTAATCCCGGCTCAATTCAAACGTTTTTTGAGCAAAACTCTTCTACGGTAATCAATAATCAAAGGGCGTCTCTTAATAACTTATCTGTGGGTCCTGTATATGGATTTGCTGGTGAATTTAATGACTATAAGGCCATGTCTACACCCGTAAACACGCTTTTTCAAACTTTTATGACTGTAGACAATACACAAGCGAATAATATAACCATCTATCTCAATAATGGCTCTGGGCTCTCTGGGGCAACAAATAACCCAGCCCAACTTTCGGTAGGTACGGGTGGTTTTGCATTAGGTTCTAAATATTCAAATTCTGCGGAGTATTTTGATGGTTACATGTCTGAGGTTATTGTATACAGCTCGGTATTATCGGCTGCCAACCGTCAAAAAATAGCGTTAAATGAAGGACATTATTTTAATATTTCCAGTCTGCAAGACGGTTTTGTTACCATTTGGTATGACCAGACTGGGAATGGGTATAATTTAACTCAAGCGACGACAACTGCCCAACCCGTGATTAATCTAAGTGGGTCCGCTCCGGCTATTTTCTTTGATTCACGACTCTGCCAAAGCAATGGTTCGGTTACTTGTGAGTATCTGGGAAATTCAAGCCTTAATCAAACCTTAAGTCCGATGGCCATGACTGCTCTTGGAGTTGGCCAAATTACCGCGAATTCTGCGACAAGTTGGTCCGGACGTATGTTATCAATTTATCAAACAGGAACTAGCGATGATAGTAATGCAAATTCTGCTTTAATTTTGAATTATTATTCAACAAACCCGATAACCTTGGGTAGTAAAAAAGATTCCAATAGCTCTTTGAGCGTTTCTAATAGTTGGGGTCAAGATTTTCAAGCGACATCCATTGCGAACGGTACGAATAGGTCATTTCGCAGTTATCAAAGCTCCACTGGTCTGGTAACCGGGACAACAACCAGTATGGCAAGTGAAAGCTTAGTGATGAATAATATTCGGGTGGGTATCAATAATGGTCTTAATAACAATACGTTTTGGGATGGGCGGATCAATGAGCTTATCTTTTTTACTACGGCTCTCCCTAGTAATAAATATCAAACTTATGAAAGCAATCAGCGATCTTACTATGGGTTGTAGGTTTCTGTGGGTAAAGAGAGAGGTTTTTTCCCTCTGCAAATTTTCTGAAAAAGTTTTTTGTCTTAAAAGGAAACTTTTTGTGGATGGAACGCGTATTAGCCTGAACCACGTTTGTGTCATTTTTGTGCCTATTGCTTGCTTTATGTGAATTTTAAAATACAAAGCTCTTCTCCATAGGGACAGGTCTGATACGCTATATAAATAAGAATATTTTGTGCTGCTAAGCTTGATCTGGAGTCTCTATGTCACCCATTCATAGGCCATTGGCCCCTAAGCGACTGTCGCCTCGGTTAGTATTGGGTGTTATCGGTTTTCTGCTGCTGGGTTTTCTGGCCTATCGTCTTTCCAATCCTATTCAAGGAAGTGGAGAGGGGGCTAAGCCAATGGGCAAAGGTCGTGGTGGCATGGCAGTAACGGTTACGACCGCTCACGTTCAACGAGCCGATATTCCACTGGACTTACAGGCTGTCGGTACCATCGAAGCGTCGGAAACCGTCTCAATTATGCCCCGGGTATCGGGTCAACTGCTTCGGGCTAATTTTAAGCAAGGTGATATTGTCCAAAAGGGACAGCTGCTTTTTGAAATTGATCCCAGTGTGTATGCTGCCTCTGTGGCGCAAGCAAAATCGACTGTGGATCAAAGTATGGCTGGGGTTCGTCAGGCACAAGCCAGTGCGCAGGGAGCTTTAGCACTTGTAAAAAATGCAGAGGCTGCTGTTCATCGGGATCAAGCTCAAGCCAGTTTTGCGACGGCTGAAGAGTTCCGGTATCGCTCCTTATTGGCTCAGAACTTTGTGACCCGGGAGCAATACACCCAGTTTAAAGCGAATGCAGAGTCTTATCAGGCGACCATTAAGGCGGATCAAGCAGCGGTCATTAATGCCAGAGCGCAAGCGCAGGCTGCCTTTGCTGCTGTTGGTACCAATCAGGCAGGGGTGGAAGCCAGTCGGGCAGCCTTACGGGCCGCCCAGGTCCAACTGGATTTTACGAGAATCCGTTCCCCGTTAACCGGTAAAACGGGTCCTCTGCTTGTGTATGCTGGTAATATCGTTCAAGCCAATACGAGTGCTCTTGTCACGATTACCCGGCTTTCTCCCGTCAGGGCCGTATTTACATTGCCAGAAAAATATCTCCCTTCCATCCAGTTAGCGATGGCACAGCAAAAACTGGGTGTTTCCGCCATTATGGCCAATGACCAAGGCTTAAGCAGTGTTCAAGATTCCGAAGAACAAGGCAAACTGATTTTTGTGAACAACAGTGTTGATACATCGAGTGGGACCATCCAGCTAAAAGGCGAATTCCCCAACACCAATCATGCGTTATGGCCGGGCCGCTTCGTGAAAGTAAAACTGGATCTTGGCGTTGAAAAAAATGCGATGGTTCTTCCCAGTAAAGCCATTCAAACCGGCCAGAACGGAGACTACGTTTTTGGCTTAGCGGATTGGAAGAAGGGCAAAGTCGCTGTTATGAAACCGGTTACCGTTTCTCGCTTATTTGACGACCAAGCCTTAGTTAGCTCTGGAGTCCAGGTTGGCGATGAGATTGTTGTTGAAGGTGCCTCCTTCTTACAGCCCGGCAAACCGGTGAAAATTGCCGCATCTAAGAATAAACGGCCCCCCACCTCCCAAAATGATGTAGCTCCTCAGCAAAGAGGGGCGAAGAATGCTTTTTAGGTTTTATTTGGTAGCTTGCGAGGGACTCTCCTGCACGGAATACTTAAATTCCCCTCCCTGGGAGGGGTGCCCTTTAGGGCGGGGTGGTTTTTCCTTGCGCACACAGTATGAACCACCCCGTCGGCTCCGCCGCCACCCCTCCAAAGAGGGGAATTTATCGTTTTTTTCAAATGACGGGAGCCCACAAGGGACTCCCCTACAGTGCTGGAAGGCGCAGCCTACCGGAGTGAGGAGGACTCCTTGAATCCGATTCGCTTTTTTATTCTAAGACCCGTTGCCACCTGTCTCATTATGTTGGGTATTCTGGCCTTTGGTATTGTCGGCTACTTTCAGCTCCCTGTCAGCGATCTCCCGAATGTGGATTTCCCGACGATCACAGTCAGTGCTTCATTGCCCGGTGCCAGCCCGGATACTGTTTCTGCTGCGCTAGCTGCCCCCTTGGAAGAGCAGTTTTCCAGTATTGCCGGAATCACGTCAATGACCTCGACGAGCTCTTTGGGTGGAACCTCGATTACGCTTCAATTCGATTTAAAGCGGGATATTGATTCTGCGGCGCAGGATGTTCAGGCAGCCATTTCTGCTGCGACACGCAGCTTGCCGACCAATATGCCAGCACCGCCTTCTATGCGTAAAGTAAACCCTGCCGATTCTCCCATTTACTTTTTGGCGATTCAGTCCGACACCTTGCCCTTAAGCCAGGTCAACGAGATCGCGGATAAAATGGTTTCGCAACGCCTGTCTATGGTGGATGGCGTGGCGCAGGTGAATATCTATGGTTCGCAAAAATTTGCGGTGCGGGTTCGTCCGAATCCCCTCATGCTGGTTGCTCGGAATCTGGGTTTGGATGAATTAACGACCGCTATTCAAAACGGTAGTTCCAATTTGGCTCTAGGAAACTTATTTACACCTCAAAAAACCTACACGTTTACGGAAAAGGCTCAACCTCAAAAAGCGGCTGAATATGCCAGACTCCCGATTGCGTATCGCAACAATGCAACGCTGTATCTGGGTGATTTAGCAACGGTAGTCGACAGTGTGGAGAATTTTCGGCAAGCGAGCTGGTTGAATGGAAAACGCAGTTTAACGCTGGCCATTCAAAAGCAGCCAGGGAGTAATACCTTAAAGGTTATCCACGACATTAAGGCTGCTTTGCCGCTGATTGAAAACGATTTGCCTGCGGGTGCCAATTTAGATCTCATTTTCGATCGGTCTGCATCTATTAAAGGGGCTGTCAACGATATTCAATTTACATTAATCCTGACGGTTGTTTTGGTGGTTGGGGTTATTTATCTGTTTCTGGGCAATGTTTCCGCCACCTGGATTGCGGCTTTAGCCCTTCCAATGGCGATTATCGGTACCTTTGCCTTGATGGCTCCCATGGGTTTTAGTCTGGATAATATGTCTCTCATGGCACTGACATTGTGCGTGGGCTTTGTTATTGATGACGCCATCGTTGTATTGGAAAACATCAGTCGTCATCGGGAAATGGGATTATCGTCTTTTGAGGCGGCCTTTAAGGGGACTGAGGAAATTACTTTTACGGTTCTTTCCATGACCTTGTCCTTGGTTGCGGTCTTTATTCCTGTCTTGTTTATGGGAGGCATTCTGGGTCGCTTATTTAATGAGTTTGCGATCACCATGACCCTTTCGATTCTGGTTTCGGGTTTCATTTCTCTCTCCCTCACACCGATGCTCTGCAGTCGTTTTCTGAAAGAAAATCCTGAGAAGCCGAATTTTGTGATTCGTTGGTCTTTAGCCAGTTTCTCCTTGCTTGAAAATCTGTATAGTCGAACCCTCGATACCGTCATGAGCTTTCAACTGATCACCTTGTTGGGCTTTTTTGCGCTTTGTGGCGTTACCGTTTGGCTTTTTACTTTGACTCCCAAGGGGTTTATTCCCACTGAAGACAGCGGCCAAATTTCAGTCAGTTCCGAGGCGGCCCAAGGCGTACCGTTTGATGAAATGGTGGTCAGCAATCGTCGTGCGGCGGCGATTATAAAAAAAGAACCCGGTATACAAAGTGTTATGGTGAGTGTGGATAGCTCGAATTCAGGCCGTTTTATGGTGACCTTAAAGCCGGCTCGTGAACGTCGGAAAGCGGACGAAATCATGCAAAGTCTTCGCCGGAAGTTAAGCCATATTCCCGGTCTTCAAATTTTTCTTCAACTTCCTCCGTCTATTCGTTTGGGTGGGCGCAGCTCTAAGTCTTTATATCAGTACACTTTGCAAAGCCCCGATACCAGTGTCCTTTACAAAGCCACTGCGGAATTGGAAAAGCAAATGGGTGGTATTAAAGGCCTGATGGATGTAACCAGTGACCTCCAGATTAAAAACCCAGAGATTCACCTTGAAGTGAATGATGCCAAACTGGGTCCTTTAGGGCTTACGAGGCGACAGGTGGAAAGTGCTATGAGCAGCTCCTTTAGCGCTCAACAGGTAGCAACGATCTACTCTCCCAATAATAACTATCAGGTCATTATGGAGTTGCCTCCGGAACTTCAAAAAGATTTAACCGCGTTGAACCTGATCTATCTTCGTTCCAGCAATAACACGGCGAATACCGGCAGTTCCGGATCCAACAATGCGTTTAACCGGGGTGCCTTGGTGCCTTTGGGAACGGTTTTAACTGCCAGTCGAGTCGCGGGTCCTTTGAGTATTAATCACCAGGGACAATTTCCGGCAGCCACCGTTTCTTTCAACTTACAGCCGGGTTACTCGCTGAGTCAGGTGATGCCTCCTATCAACAGCATGGCTCAGGAAATTTTACCTTCTAACGTTCATGCAAGTTTTCAGGGGACCGCTCAAGCCTTTAACGATTCCTTTGGCGGTTTAGGCTGGTTGTTATTGATTGCCGTTCTTGTGATTTATATTGTTTTGGGTATTCTCTATGAAAGTTTTATTCATCCCGTGACCATTCTGTCAGGTTTACCGCCTGCCGGTTTGGGAGCGTTACTCACCTTAACTCTTTTTGGACAGGAACTGAACATTTATGGTTTCCTGGGATTGATTATGTTGATCGGGATCGTTAAAAAGAATGCGATTATGATGATTGACTTTGCCATTGAGGCCCAGCGGAAACACGATTGGGCTCCGGAAAAGGCCATTGTGGAGGCCGCTCATGTTCGCTTTCGTCCGATTATGATGACGACCTTGGCGGCATTAATGGGGACTTTTCCCATTGCCATTGGTATGGGTGAAGGTGTGGAAGCCCGTCGTTCCCTGGGTTTAGCTGTTTTCGGCGGATTACTCGTCTCTCAGTTAATTACGCTCTATATTACGCCTGTTTTATATTTGTATATGGAACGACTCAAGAACTTTTTTATGCCTCCTCACAATTTGCAAACTAAAGAAGGGGAAAGCAATGCTTAATTCTTTCCCCTCAAATTCCCCTCCCTCGGAGGGGTGCCCTTTAGGGCGGGGTGGTTTCCTCCTAAAGACACTGAACGAACCACCCCGTCGGCTCCGCCGCCACCCCTCCGAGGGAGGGGAATTTAACGCCGTGCGAAACGCCATTGTTGCATCCACTTTCATTCTTTCGTTATTCCTCACTCTTGTACCTGCCTGGGCACAATCCAATGGTTCCTTCGGAACCAGTAATGGCGGGTCAACAGTTGCACCCAGTAGCGGTGTACAGTCTCAGCCTTTTTCTACTCCGACGGCGAATCCATTTTCAGGATCATCCGGTACATCAAGCTCGGGTACTAATCAGACGACAAGTCCAAATGCGGCACCCTCGTCCACTTCAACCGGTACCAAGACACCGGTGATTTCGAATCCAGGTAGTTTACCGGTCTCAGGGCAGTCTTCGGCAACAACGACTCCTAATGCGACCGGGGAAAGCACAACAACAGCTCCTTTAAGTGTGCCAAACACGACTCCAACTGTGGGTGGAAGTCTCTCTGCTCCCGCAAGTATCCCCACTACTCCGGTCACAATTCCCAAAGTGGAGCAAGAACGACCTCCTGTCGTGAAATCACTCCCCCTGGTTCCCCCGGAAGTGGTTACATTGAGAGCGTCTCTGCAAAAAAAACAGATTTTAGTGCTTAATCTGGAAGATGCTTGCCGCTTGGCGGAAGGGAAAAGCATTAGTATCGGCATTGCAAAAAGCAATCAGGAAGTGCAAAAAGAGGATTACCTTCTCCGTTTAACGGCCCTTCTGCCTGATATTAGTACTCAACTGACAGATTCAAGGTTAGTTGGGGTTGTTCAGGTTTTTGGCGGCAACACGACCCAGGTTACCCGACGCACATACCAACCGCAGGTAACGCTCAATTACACCGTTTATACCGGTGGCCGTAATATCTTTGATATTCAGGCGTCGCATCATCGATTGGAAGCGCTTAAAAATCAAACGGAATCGACCCGTCAGGACATTATGCGACAAGTGGCATTGGCCTTTTACGATATGCAGGCCGCGTACTGGCAACGAAACCTGGCTCAGCAATCGTTGAAAGAGGCCGAGCAGCAAGTGATGGTTAATGAGGCTCGTTTCCAGAAAGGTGTCGGTTTACAAGTCGATGCATTACAAGCCGAAGGGAACCGCTCTCTGCAGCGTCAAAACCTGGTTCAGGCTGAAGTCGCTGTTTCTCAAGCCTCAGAAAATTTAGCGCAATTACTCAATTTGGATTTTGATGTTGAAATTCTGCCCGAAAGCCTGGATGCTATGATGGTGCAAAGGATTCCGGATTCCTTAACCGTTCCTGAGTTGTTGGCGATTGCGAAAAAAAATAATCCAAACTTGCAAAATTTGACGGAGCTTGCCCGTGCAGGCAAGAGTGCTCAAAAAACGGCTATAGCGGACTTATTTCCACAGATCAATATTACCGCGTATAAAAACGTGACAGGTCCCAGTCCCAATTCGGCGCTTCCAACAACGTTTACCGGCGTTCAGGCTTCATGGAATCCCCTTCAGAATCTGGGATTTTCTCAACCCTTGCTAATTAAGCAGGCGACTGCTAACTTGGATGTTGCCAAGGGTAATTTCGCTTTAGGTCAACGCCTGCTCCAGCAAAGCATCGTAAACGCTCATGTCAGTTTATTGGGTTTAAAAGAAACTGTTCAGGCGGCGTGGGATAACCTGCGGGCCACTCAAGCCGCCTATGCTCAATCCAGTGGTCGACTCCAGGCGGGTGTGGGTACTAACCTGGAGTTGCAGTTGGCTCAAGTGAACTTAGCCACGGCTAGAAGTAACCTTGCTACCGCATTTTTTAATTACAATCGCTTACAAGTCACCCAATTGGCGAATTTAGGGGTTTTAAGCCCTCAGACAGTAGCCCATGGATATAAGCCAAATACCGGCTTAAAATCTCACCTTTAGATCTGTTTTTTCATATTGCAAAATGGTAAACCTGATGGTGTATTAGGAGCCTCTGAGATACAAAAAGCTCTGGATGATGGCAAATTTAGTGGCAATAAAAAAACTTTCTGGCATCTGCTCTAAGTGCATTTGATTCTATTGATGTTACCAATGGCCCAAGGGTTGGTGGTGATAAATTAATAGACACTGAAGATCTTGTCTATGGTGGTTATGTTGCCCAATCCTAATTATAAATAATTTAAAAAAAAGAGCCTGGCAAAAGCCAGGCTCTTTTTTAATTCCAAAAAATGCCCTTTTATTCTGCTTGTACAATCTTATTGGATCATTGTAATTAATAAGCAATGAGTTTTGTTCGCGTGTTTTTTGGAATTTTGCGGCAGCCTTTTCCAGTGGACTTAAGGGAAAAACTAATGATGATGTTGATGTTTTTATAGATGAGTTAGCAATTCCTATAAATAAAATGTTTTTAAACTGATAAGAGGTATAGAGATTTTGATACTAAGTTAGAGATGACAAGTTTCTTAGTCTTGATTGAATTCTGTGTTGGTAAAGAAGATAGAGGGGGATATTATGTCGTTTTCAGTCGGCAGTAATTTTTTGATGAGTAACTTTGTTGCACCAGGTACGTTTTCAACGACTACCGCACCTGGTGGTGGGGCACCTACAGGGCAAATGTATCAAATGAACGATGGTAAAAGCCAGTACTATAGTACCTCCGGAACGGCTTGGGGTAACAGCTCATTATTCCTAGCTGATGCAGGTGATGTAATCCATTTATCCGGCGGCGGATGGGATGCTGGTGTCGATGCAACAACAAATGTTGCAAATGGTGTTGGTACTGTAAGCGGCAAACTTTATACGAGCGGTGATAAAAAGGTTTTTGTCGCGGGTGGTGCTAAAGTTGATACCTCCGATTCCAAAGCACAGCCTAACAAAGATGCCCTTAAAGCCGATATTACAACCCTAGAAGATGGGAAAAATATTGATGGTGATATTAACAAAGACGAGTTGACCGCTAATATTAATAAATTTAGTGGTGCGAAAAAATCCTTCTGGGAATCAATCTTACAGAGTTTTGATAGCTTGAAAAATGACAAAGGTCTGATTAATACTGATATACTTGCTAATAAGGATTATGTCGATCAAGCATAATACTGTTCATTCAAAGGAAATAAATAATAAGAGTCTGGTGTTTTTAGTGCACCAGACTCTTGAGGTATTTAATAATAATTTGCCAATCCCTTAGTTGAGCCAGTGGCCAATTACCCGATCGGTTAGGTTTTTGAAAAAAATTATAACTGCTTGGGTTATGGGTAAAAAACCCAACAGTAACGATATAGATTTATCAAAAACTGGAGATGTAGCTGTGATAAAGACCAATTGCCCCATCTGTCTCTTTTATCCAGTTCATTACTATATGTCCGAAGAACAGCATATTTATAAAAACTGTCCTCGTTGTGGGGATTTTGGTCTTACCATTTCCGCGAAGCGATTTACACATGACATTACCGATAGAGAAGAATGCAGCAATTTTATACGTATCTCGAAGCGTAAACAGTTTACTGTCGATGATCTTCGAAAATACATTGATGCCGTTACGACTTGTAGGCATCAATCTGCATAATTTTTATCCTGTTGTTAGTTTGAGTGGTTCATTTTCGTTTCGATCCAGCTATAGAATACCGGAAGAACAACGAGAGTCAGGAGTGTAGAGGTCATTAAACCACCAATAACAACTGTTGCAAGCGGTTTTTGTACTTCTGCGCCCGTCCCGGTTGATATCGCCATCGGTAAAAAACCAAGTGTCGCTACCAGTGCCGTCATAAGGACGGGTCTTAGGCGCGTTTCTGCACCCTGAATGATTGCTTGGTAGAGAGGTATTCCAAAATCACGGAGATGATTAATACTTGAAATCAGTACCAATCCATTTAATATCGCAACGCCAAACAGGGCGATAAACCCTACACTTGCAGGAACACTCAAGTACATGCCTCGTATTAATAAGGCAAGTACACCACCAATCAGGGCAAATGGGATATTCAAGATGACTAAACTGGCATGACGAACGGACGAGAATGTTGCCATCAGCAATAAGAAGATAATTAAGATCGAAATCGGCACAACAACGATGAGACGCGCCATGGCTCGTTGTTGGTTTTGGAATTGTCCTCCCCACTCAATCCGATAGCCTGGCGGGAGATTAACCTGTTGCGCAATTTTCGTCTGTGCTTCCGCGACGAAAGAGCCAATATCACGATTCCGCACATTCATCTGGACAATAATGCGACGTTCCCCGAATTCACGGTTGACGACTTCCAAACCCTCACCTGTCTTAACTTTGGCCACTAAAGATAACGGTAAACGCTGCCCGCTTCTGGTTTCAATCAAAAGATTGTCGATGCTTTGAGGATCTCGATTCTGTCCTTCAGGGAAGCGCACTCGCAGAGCAAAGCGTTTACGTCCTTCCAAAAGCTCGGTAACTCGCTTGCCTGTCACTGCGGTGTCCATCAGCTCTCTTAAATCGCTGATTTGTACACCATACAGGGCCATTTTGACTCGATCAGGTTCGATAAGCAGCTGAGTGCTACCGGAGAGCTTTTCGGTTTGAATATCTTCTCCACCTCGGATATTTCGTGCCACTTTTTCTATTTCAGCGGCTTTTTGAGTCAAAACATTGAGGTCTTCCCCGAAAAGCTTGATTGCAAGGTCGGCGCGAACACCAGAAACTAATTCGTTCACACGCATGGCAATAGGTTGAGTAAAGTTAAAGCTGCTTCCCGGGATATTTCGCTTGAGGCGTTGTCTCATCTCGTCTATGAGCCTGTCTTTAACCATTCCTTTCGGCCAGCTAGCCTTTGGCTTCAGCATGACGTAAACATCGGTTTGATAGATGCCCATTGGATCTGTAGCCAGGTCTGGTCGACCGGTTTTTGAGACGATGCTGCGAATTTCGGGGAGATCTTTTAATGTTTGTTCAATGCGAGTACTGACTTGAATCGCCTCAGTTAAAGAAATACTGGGTAAGTTTCGAGTCTCAATGATCAGATCACCTTCATCCAACTCCGGGACAAATTCCGTTCCCAGGAAAGGAACACAAATGAGTGTCAACGTAAAAGTAATTAGCGCAATTCCAGCGATACGGTAAGGGTGTTTGATGGATTTTTCAAGCAAACGAGCATAGGGAGTGCGCATTTTGCTGAGCCAAAGCGGTTCTTTTTCCTCGACACGTCCTTTGAGAAACAGGGTGCAAAGAACCGGTACCAGTAACAATGCTATCAGTAGTGACCCTAGCAATGCAAAGCTAATAGTGAGTACCATAGGCGAAAAGAGTTTATAAGACATTCCATCCAGGGAAAGCAACGGTGCATAGACAACGGTAATAATGAGAACCCCGAAAAAAATGGGGCGAGCCATTTCTTTAACTGACTTCTGAACAAGGGCCAGTGTAGAGAAATGCTCTTCTTCCGGTTTACGATGAACCAAGTGTCGAAGGGTGTTTTCCACCATAACAATCGAGCCATCGACGATCATGCCAAAGTCGATAGCACCCAGACTCATGACATTGGCGGTAATGCCCAGGACTTTCATCCCCATAAAGGAGAACATCAACGAAAGTGGGATCGTAATGGCGACAATCAGTGCGGCTCTTAAATTGCCTAACATGAGAAGCAGGACTGCGATAACCAGTGCCCCGCCTTCCATTAAGTTATGCTCGACCGTTTCTACCGTCTGTTCGACGAGTCGGGTCTGATCATAGAAGGGGTGGATATGAACTCCTTCAGGCAAGCTTTTTCGTAGAACATGCAGTTTCTCTTTAATACGTTGGATGACAGCTCGGCTGTTTTCACCTTTCAGCATCATCACGATGCCCGTGACAACTTCACCATTGCCGTCTTTCGTGACTGCTCCCTGACGAAGTGCGTGCCCATTAACAACCGTTGCGATTTGTCCGATTGTGATGGGAGTATTACCGATCGTTTTAACCTGGATGCGAGTAATATCATCCAGGTTTCTAACTCTTCCGAGCCCGCGAATCACAAACTGCTCTGAGTTGTGTTCAATAATTCCGCCACCAAAACTGGAATTATTATTGGAAAGCGCATTAAAAATATCGTTTAAGGTCAGGTGATATTGCAGCATGCTTTCCGGGCGAACGACCACTTGGATTTCTCGATCGAAACCACCCCAGCTGTTGACCTCATTTACACCCGGAACGGTGCGTAGCGGATATTTAACATCCCAGTCGTGAAGCGTTTTCAGCTCCATGGGCGAATATCCGTAGCCTTCAACAACATATTGATAGATTTCGCCCATTCCCGTCGTAATGGGTCCCATTTCGGGATTAGTACCCGGAGGTAGTTTTTCTTTGGCTTGTTGAAGTCGTTCATTCACCAACTGGCGAGCAAAGTAGATGTTGGCATCGTCCTGAAACACGACTGTGACTACTGAAAGACCGAACTTGGAGATGGAACGGACTTGCTCAACCTTGGGAATCCCGTTCATAATGGACTCAATCGGCATGGTGACGAGTTGCTCGGCCTCTACAGGTGCCATGCCGGGTGCTTCGGTTAATATTTGGACCTGGTTATTGGTGAGATCGGGAAATGCATCAATGGGTAAATTTTGAAAGGCCCAAACCCCTCCAAAAAAGCAGGCAATGAAAAACAAAAGGATGAGAAGCGGCTTACTTACTAATTTTGAGAGCCAATTTTCCATGTAAATGCCTTAATCTGCTTTTGTGAAAAGGCCTTTTAATAGTTCCGCTTTTAAGGCGAAACTACCCTGGCTGACAACTTGCTGTCCTTTGACTAAACCCGATTCAACCAAAATACCATCGCTTAAAGTGGCACCGGGTTGAATGCGTTGCTTACGGTATACACCGGTTTGCGCGGTGGGTAAAAACACAAAGGATTCTCGACCATAATGCTGTAGGGCAGAAAGGGGCAAAAAGGGCAGCGCTTTTGAAACGGGCTGTGCAATTTGAGCAATACCCATCATACCGGGGCGAAGCAAACCGAGTTGATTATTCATAGTGGCTCGAACCTGTACCGTTTGAGTTCCGTTTTGCGTGATAGCGGGCACGTAGTCGATATGTCCCCGGAAAGTTTTGCCGGGTTGGGAATCCAGGGTGAAGTTTACAGGCAAGTGGGTTTGAAGTTTTCTGAGATCTTGCGGAAAAACAGCCATTTCTAGCCACACTTCCGAGAGATCGGTGATCTCATAAAGTACTTTATCAGGGGAAACGATTGCACCTACGGACGTGAGTTTTTGAGTCAGTGTTCCACTGTGGGGAGCAGTTAATGGAATAGTTGAATAAATGCTTTCACTATTGGGGGTAGTCGGGCGAAGCCCGTAGACTCCTAAAAGTGCCTTTGCTTCGGATTGAATATGGGTACGGTGTTCTTCCTGACCGGCTAAGGCAGCCTTCGTTATCTGTTCATTGGCTTCCGCCATTTGAAAATCCCGACGAGGTGAGATTTCCTCTTTCAGGAGAGTCTTTTCTCTTAGATAGTTTTGATGTGCCAGTTTTGCTTTAATGCGTGCCTGCTGGATTTCGATTTCATTGCTATGGAGCTCATGAAGGTATCCAGCCTGGATTTTTGCAACATCCGTATTTTGGACTAAGGCAAGAGTCTGGCCTGCTTGAATGCTTTGACCTAGTTGCACATTATCTCGAATTAAACGACCAGTTGCCAACGAGCTGATAGGATAAACGTGATCCTGCCGTGCCAATATAATCGCACTGATCTGGAGTGGGTTACTTGTATTGCGTTCTTCCACCGTGACTGTTTGAAGATGAAGTCTTGAAGCCGCTTCAGGACTAATTCGAACCGTATCCACAGGTGGTTTTTCTTCTACGGATTCTCCTTCAGTACTGGATTCAGGTGCATGACATGCACAGAGTAAAAGACTCGCTAATAATAAAGACACAGAGCAAGTAAGGAGGCTCCTTCGAGGGAGGATCATGAGAGACCGCCTCCAGAGGACTGGTTGAATGTGCCAAAGGTGTCCATTCAGGTAACTCGCTGTTATTTATTATGGAGGAACGATATCGATTAATCTATTTAAAGGTTGAGAACGGAGTTGTTCCAGGGTATGACTCGCGGGTGAACGAGTCGAGGAATCAAAGCCAGAGAGCAGATCCCAGTATTCTAATCTATCATAATAATGTTAAGTTATTCATTTCCATTGAAAAGCCCCTGCTATCCCATCGTTGGAATAGCAGGGGCTTGAAGATTACCGTTGTTTATTGGCAGCAGGCTTCCGACTGTGCGCAGCAGTCGCCCATAGGGCAGCATGCACTGGCTGCAAAGGCAGATGCACCCAATAAGATCACCATGGTGATCAGGCTAACAACGGGTAAAGAAAAACGTGATTTCATGATTAATACTCCTGATTAATAAAGCGTAAATTTGAAGAGGATGCTTTTTAACTCAGGAATATACCTAATTCTAGATATCGTTTCGATTGATCTTTATGAAAAACCTGTTGTATCAGGGAATGTGTGGCGTTTAAGCTTTGCTGTGGGAAAACTTGAGTTGGGTTGGGAGCCGAAACGATACTTAAAAACTTAATTTTAGGGGTTGGAGTTAAAGGAAGAACGGCATGGTCATCTTGCTCCATACAGCAAGATGTGGCAATAAAGGCCATTTTTGTGTGCTGTGCCTGGGATGTGTTTGTTTCTGCTTTCTGGCAGCACGCTGGTGTTACAGGTGTACAGCAGCTAATAACAACAAAAACACCCAGAAGGGCAGACAAGACGCCTGCTACACATTTTTCAAAAAAGGTCTGCGATGCAATGATCATAATGTCATGATCTTAGACTGTTTTTTACTGCTTTACAATGCCCCATAACGAATAATTTATCCGGGATTAGAGGCTTCGATCCTCTGTTGTGAGGATTTTGGGCAAATATTCATCCTTAAATTTAAAAAAATCAATTTCAAGGCAGCTTGGGAGGCTATAATCAAGGAATGCTTATTCAGACGATTTAAGCCAAGCTGAATTTTAGGTAAAGGGTTGGAAACGCGTCCATGCTCCGTTTATTGTCTACAATCTGTTCCATTCTTGCTACGGTTAGCGCTTTTCTGTCTCCGCTAGTTATTTGCCATTGGTTATTGAAAATTACTGAAGCTCCTATAGGACGCGTTTTGGTTCAGGCGGGTGATCCCTACATTATGCCTTGGGTTCAAACCCTCGATTCGATAGTTCCTTCGTTAAAATTAACGATTAACGAGCATACGTTTTCGACAACAGAGGCGATTGTTGCGATTTCCTGTACAGTGGCATTCTTTGTTTTCCATTTTTTATCTGAATTCTTAAAAATGACCGATCAGCGAATTATTGTTGATTTAGAAGCTCAAAAACATGTGCGTAATCTCAATAGAATGCGTCAGGAAAGTGAACGAAAAAAAACAGCCTTACAGGTTCAGGATTGGCGGATACAATCGTATCTTCGTTATGATACAACAGCGTGCCCGGCGGGCTGGGCGATTATCAAACGCTTGAGCCAGGAAGCGAACGTGAGAATTTTACAAGAAAGCCCGCAAGGGACTTTTTATCAATTTGCTCGGGTTGAGGATGCGATTAATTGCTCGCAAAAAATGATTTTAGACTTAAAGCAGTACTACGCTGGTCTCCGGCCAATGGATCCTCAGCCGCCGTTGTCGATTGCTATCCATGCCGTGACTAATCAGTCTGCTGACTTATCGGAGACTGAGCGTGTGGTGAGCTTTGCCGGTCCTAATCAGATTGTTTTTAGTCAAACGATTCGGGATTTACTGGACGCAAACAAAGTGTCACTGAACTTTGTGTTTCAATCTATCGGTATTTATTCGATTGGAGATCGGCACCAGGAAGAGATGTTTCGTTTGGAGCCGGGTAAGATACTAGGCCCTCAAGACCGACTTTAGAGAGGACTATCGGTTTCGCCTGCTTTGTTACTGCGTCCTTCCGCCGTCCTCACGTAGGTTTTACCTACGCTGTGGGTTCGGAACTCCTGGCGCTGCGTAGTCGTTTACTGCTATCCTTCTCTAAATTTTATAGGCGTTGTTTTGGATCAAAGATTGTCGAACTGGCTCCGGAAGTAGGTAGCGAAGCTCGCTGAGTTCTGCATCAGTGCTGTTGCAGAATTTTTTACGAATTGCAGTCGATGAAATACTCATCAGAGGAGCTTGTAGCAACTGTGTATTGAGCGGAATGCTTTGAATTCCGTTTAAAAGGTTAACGCTTTTAACGAAAGTGTTTTCCGGTCTGCAGGCCTGTATAAAGCAGGCTGTTTCAATGAGCTCTTTAGGCCTGTACCAACTGGCAAGCTTTGCCAAAGCATCTGACCCGATAATCAGGGGGATTGGCTTGTCGTTTAGAGTGTACTGTCCGCTTGCTTTCAGCTTTTTCAAGGTTTCCAGGGTGTAACTGGGTGACGTTGCCTCAAGTTCTATCGTTTCCAGAGAGAACCCAGGATTATCTGCAATGGCTATTTCAACCCAGCGTGCTCTTTGGGAGGCGGATATGAGATCAGCTTCGCCCAATCGATGAGGAGGCTGACCGGCGGGAACGAAAACAATACGCTCGAATCCAAACTGGGTTAAAGCGCTCTGTGCCAGAATAAGATGTCCCGTATGAATCGGGTTAAAAGTCCCGAAATAAAAACAAAAAGCCACTCCAAAGTCCCTGATCGGTGTTCACTGTGTCATTCGAGTTCATTTTTATCATGACATAATCGACTATGCGCTACAAAAATGAATTCTTTTTCCACGTGATCATCAGATTAGTGACCCATGGTATGTCTTTTACTAAAGCTATAAGCCTTACTCGGCGAAGCTGGCCGTTTGGTAAAGGGCCATTTCGTCGTGGATATCTGCCAGGCGACGAGCTTCAGCTTCACGAATTCGGCGCAAATGCTCATCATACTGCTTTAGAGTGACAAAATCTTCCACGATGGCAACATAGCACTTGTGCTGGGTTGAATAGACGGTTTTAGAACCCAATAAATGGATAATCGTTCCAAGCTCTATGCGAGTAATCCGGTCGCAAAAATCGGGAACGTCGCTATTGCAAATCAAAGTACTTCTGCCATCTGTCACTGTAAAGTACTGGAACTTTTTCCGGTAGGTTACAATTTTATCGAGTACAACGGGCCATTCTTCTGGAAGCAGCTTACCTTGTGTGACCTGACCTAGATCAGGCATTGGGGTCAGTTGTTGAGATAGAATGCGGTACAGGGTGAGGTCCATACGCGATATACAAGCCATTGTCAAATGAGGGAAACAGATTTTTTATATTATATAGCGAATCATCAATTCGTATCGTTATTGATTGACAGCGTAAAAAAAATAAAAATATTTTTCAATAGAAGAAACGCAAAAAATATTACAGCTGTGCTATCTCACTTCAAAACTCTCCCTTTTGTTACAGTCGTTCAAACTCTTATTTTGGATAGTCTCTAAATCCCTTGACAGTGTTCTCAAGAAATTTCACAAATACTCGATAAGAGAGATAAAGACGTGTTCTCTTAGTTGAGGCATGACTCAACAAGCCAGAAGGAATAATGCCATGAGCTTTGAAGGGCTTCCAAGGCCCCTCGTCCGAAACGATGCTATGAATCCTTATTTGGCAAGTAGCCGGGCTCAAGCTGATCGAATGAACACGCCTAAAATCAGACCTTTGGAAGCAGATGAAGCCATTCAGGCCTTGGAACGAGAGCCGGACAATCCCAATGATCGCGATGATGCGGAAAAAGATCCTCGTGAAGGAGAATTATTGACAGAAGAAGAACTGTCGGATCTTCGGAAGATGGCAAAACTCCGAGGTATCATGGATTTTTCTTTGGAAAGTGGCACACGATTTGATTTTCATCTCAATCCTCAGACCGGACTCGTTGGCCTTGTGAATACCGAGACAGGCGAGCTGATTCTGGAGCTGGATGCTGATGAAGTGCAGCGTTTCGCCCATAAAATCAACCGTTATGCGGGAACTCTCACGGATATGAATGGATAGTCAGGTTTAAATTCCTCTCCCGAGAAGGGGATTTTGAGTTGCTAATTTTCAACTCGAATTGGGTTGTGGTTGAGGTGGCAGAGGGCTAGGGCCAATGCATCAGCGGCATCATCCGGCGTGGGTTTCCTGTCCAGGTTCAGCAAAGGGATTAGCAATTCCTGTATTTCCGCTTTCTTGGATTTTCCTGAACCCGTAACCGTTTGTTTTACCTGCATAGGTGTGTATTCATAAACGGGAATACCGAAGGATTCAATGACTAAGAGAATAACACCACGAGCTTGAGCCACCGGGATAATGGTGGTGGCATTTCTAAAGAAAAAAAGTCGTTCTAACGATATGACATCGGGTTGAAGCGCTTCTAAAAGCTCCGTGAGGTCCTTTTGTATTTCTTGAAGCCGTGCTCCAATGCTTTTTTCCTTCGTGGTACAAATGATCCCCCAAGGTCCTGCCGTGAGTTTTCTGGGTAATTGCAGACTGGCAGGTTCATGCATAAGCAGACCAAAGCCAACGCGATTTAAACCGGGATCGATTCCTAAAATTTTCATATTTCCATTGTAGGTTGTGTTGAGCAATTGCGTCCAGGTTGTTGCTGCGTCCTTCCGCCGCGTCGTTCCGACGAACTCCTATCTCTAAGCTCTTACGAGCAAGGGCGTAGGGTTTCATGTAGGTTTTAGCCTACGTTGCGAGTTCGGAATTCCCAGTGCCGAGTATATCCGAATTGTCAACAAGCCCTAGAGTCATAAGGGTTGTTCCTTTATACTGGGTTCCAATATAGGGATATCCTGACTATTGAGTTTAATGGACATTTGTAGGCGATTTTCTTGGCAAAATGCTTTGCTGCTGACAAGCTCGGGTGTTTTAGCGGGTTTGTCGGCTCCGGGTTACGAGATTATATTGGGTTTTGAGCATTCAGGAGCTTTGGCATTACTGGCATGGGTGGCCTTTGTTCCCGGTTTGCTTTGGGTTCGACGACAAACTAAGACGAAATTCATCCTGCTTGCAGGCTTTTGGGTAGGTCTTTTGTATGGTGGGCTTTATCAGGCCTGGTTTTTGGATATCCACCCCATGACATGGCTTGGCTTTGATGAATTGAGTAGTCGCCTCCTGGCTGGCCTGGGATTGCTCTTTTTAGCGGCTCAATGCGGAATTTTGTTCGCCGTTTTATTTTGGCTTTTCAGTCGTCTTCAAACTCCCTGGCTTCGCACGTTTCTGTTTCCTTTGTTGTGGGTAATCGCTTTTGCAGCATTGAATGGCACTGAATTGAGCTTGCCTTGGCCTTTATTGGAAGTAACCCAGATGCATATTCCCGTGATGCGGCTTATTGCCCACACGATTACCGGGAGTGGTCTCTGTGTATTGATGCTTTTTAATGCTGCAGTTTGCGTTGCCCTGTTACAGAAAATGGAAAGTATGAAGCGACTTTCGTCTCATGCCCTTTTGGTACTAGCTTTTATTTGTCCGGCAGTTTTACCGTGTGCGTTAATCCTGGGATTCCTTTCTTTATCAGGAGACGGAGCTAATAGGCATGACGATCCTAAAAAATGGCCGTCAACGGTGGCGGTTGTTCAGGCCAATTTACCCATTGAAATTGTTCGATCAGACTCTCTGAGTCGGCGCTATGTCGATGCCGCTTATATTAATCCTGTTGAGAAGGCCGCTTTTCCGAAAGGAACCTTACTCATCTATCCTGAAGAAGGGGTTGTTCCCGGTTGGGTAATGTGTCAGGATCCCTTGGAAAATCCCTACTTCAAACGATTAGAACAATTAGCGCAGCAAAAAAACATTTCGATCGCTGTCGGTGTTAGTTTATTGGATTCAAATCATGGCGATCGCTATAACGCCCTCGCTTTTATAGAACCCGGCTGTAAGGAATGTCCTGCTTATCAGTTCTATCTAAAGCGGCGACTGGTTCCGTTCGGTGAAAACATTCCGTATGGTTTAGGAAAAGAGCTTGCTCAGGTATTATCTTATTTTAACGTAAGTTATGATGCTGTTTTTAAGTCAGGCGTTTCTCCAAAACGTCCTTTTGATATCGGTTTTTGGAAAGTGGGCCCACTCATTTGTTTTGAATTAATCGATGCATTGCCTTGGAAGACGGGATTTAGTTGGAACTATCAACAACAACACGCTAATCTCTTGGTGACCTCTGCTAATTTAGGTTGGTTTCATCAAAATCCATTGTTAAGGGCTCAGTTTTTAGCATTTGCTCGTCTACGGTCGGCTGAAACCCATCTGCCACTGCTTTTGGCCGCAAATACAGGCCCCTCAGCAATTGTAGATGAGCTTGGGAATGTTAAATTAGAAGATAAGAAAAACATGTTTTTTCAACACAAAAGTGACATTCTTCTTTACAATGGACAAAAAGCTTGGCACTTAAGTCAATCGTGGTAATGGTCGATAAGACTATATTCGAACGACTTAATGAAACCCTTTCGGCACAGGGGAACACGAATGATTGAAAATAAATCCCAAAAAGTGGTTGCTGTTTTAGATAGCATGGACATTGAGGCGGAAATTGACCCTTTCCAGGCGATGTTGGAAAGCTTGTATATTTACGGTGTTCTATTACAACTTCAACGTTATGGTGATATCGACTATCGTGATTGTGCCACGATGCGGGTTCATGAAAAAAAGCAGCTTGATAATCACACATTAGGCTCAGGTCCTCGGCATCAGGTTATGCAAATTTGTACTGCTACCCGTACCCAGTTTTTATTTGCTGCCAGGGCACAACTGAAAGGGCAAACATTCAGTATTGCTTATCACTTTTACGATCCAGCCAGCAACCAGTTTGAGCTCTGTAGCGGACACGCTGAAGCGAAATTAGGGGGTACGGTCCATGCCCCTGAAACCATTGATGCCAAGTCCTTTAATCAGCTTATTGATGAGACTGCTTTTGATATTTTAAAGATGGTGTTACCCCAGTCGCTTTCTTTGCCCCGACAGGAGCTGGCCCCATTGACAGCTCATGTGGGTGCCTTAAGGGCTCTTCTGCAAGCGCATTGGAGTTCGGATTCTTCGGACAAGGTTGTCTCTCTTCAACAAGCCATACAGCAGGATAATCAGTTGGAGCAGGCCTACTCTCAGCTCGGTCGTATTTATCGGGGAAAAGGTGACCATGCAAAAAGTATTCTCTGCTATCGTAATGCGCTTCAAGTGACGGCTGCTAATGCCCGTGTAAGAGCTGGTTATGCCACTGAAGGAGGTATTGCCTGTGTTCTCCTGGGTAAGGATGAGCTGGCGATTCAATGGTGGAATCAGGCGATTACCTATGATCCAAGTTATTTGCCTCCTTACTTGGATTTAGGAAATTTATATGAAGATCAAAATGAGCTGGATCAGGCGGCGGAGTATTTTCGGCAAGGTGCTCAATTGGCCCCGACCGATTTTCGAACATGTAGCAGCCTGGCTCGAATTTATTCCAAGCAAGGGAAATGGGCACAAGCGCTTGAACAGTATCAGCAGCAGCTCATTAGCGACGGGGAAGATGCATGGTGTCATAGTGATATTGCAACCTGCCATCTGAATTTAGGAAATGCAGCAGAAGCGAGTAAGCACTTAGCCAGAACAGTTGAGCTGGATCCGGATGGTGAGGCAGGACAGTATGCGGCATTGATATTAGGGGGGCTCAAAGCTTCCCAGGAAGTTTAGGATGCATTATTGTCGTCACACATAAGCCGGTGGTTCGCAGATGCTTATGCTAAATACCCCTTAACCGTTAGAAAAATAATTGATTTTTAAGATTTGATTTAGAGGCCGAGTCGCGCTATTAATGGGTTAAGTTAATCAACTTTCCAGCCTCTCATCCTTATGTCGAAATCATCTTTTCAGAAGCCGAATGGTTGTTTCTGGGCCATAATTCCCGCTGGTGGATCGGGTGCTCGCTTTTCAAATTCGCGAAATAAATTACTAGCCCCGCTTGCGTCTAAGCCTGTTATTTGGCACAGCATCCGTGCTTTTCTTCATCATCCATGGATTTCAGGGGTCATTGTTCTGACTTCTGAGTTGAGCTGTGCTGACTATCAATCTTTTTTTGAAGCGGATAGTCGCTTGATTTGGGATCGAGGCGGCCATGAACGACGAAGCTCAGTTTGGAACGGTCTTCTTCGAGTTCCTCCCGAAGCGACCCATGTGGTTATTCATGATGCTGCTCGACCGCTCGTGTCAAAAGCGTTGATCGAACATGTGATATTTGAAGCTTGCTCTGAAACGAATGTCGGTGCAATTGCCGCCTTTCCAATCACGGATACCTTGAAAAAAGAAGCTCTCTCTTCAACCGGTTGTATTGAAAAGACGATCGATCGAAAGATACTTTGGGGGGCACAAACACCTCAGGTTTTTGAAACGGCCATTTTAAAAAAGGCCCATCAAACGGTTCCTCACCATTTATCCGTAACTGACGATGCACAATTAATCGAGCTGGCTTCCCTGGGGGATGTTAAACTTTGCGCTTCAACGTCGCAAAATCTGAAAATCACCACGGAATCGGATTTATTGCTTGCCCAGGCTATTTGGGATTTATCTGCAAAAAAAGGACTGCCTGATAGTATTTAAATCAAGGCAGTCCTTCAAAATTTAAAATAATGATAGAGACTTAGTGACCTGCACCGCCACTGGCACCTGCTCCAGCGGAACCGGAAATTCCGCTTCCACCGGTATTTGCACCGCCGAAGGAATTCGTGCCAGCCGAGCCATTAATGCCTGTTGAGCCCGCATTAGCTCCAAAGGAGGCTCCCGTAGAACCGCTACCGGAAAAGCCACCTCTTGTCCCTGTGGATGAGCCATTTCCGCTAGATGAGGATGATGCTCCACCACTCTGGGTTGGCCCGCCCGGATTGGACCATCCCTGCATGCCACCGCTTGCTCCAGTTCCCCCTGAAGAGTTTTGACTAATAGTGTTTGTGGCGCCACTGTTAGCTGTAGGACCAGACACATTTACCTGTTCATCAAGACCAAACGTCGTTCCTGACATATTAATCATGCTAGCTTGCCCGGATGCTGAAAAAGCAAGAGGGGTTAAACTTAAAGCGCTCACAGTAAGAACACTCGTCAAGAGTTTTTGAGTCCAGCTCATTCGATCTTTCCTCCAAAATGCGACAACGTTGATTGGTTTCATTTTAATTTGGCTCAGATTATTCAATCCAAAGCTCTATTCATCAACTTAGCATTTTTTATTTACGGACGGCTCTTAGGCGGTTGTATAGAAATGGAGTCGCAATTTGATGATGATTTTTGAGTTTTATTAGCTGGTTGGCTTTTTAAAATTACTCTCTCGGAGGGTAGTGTGAAAGCAATACAAAGCCAATCCTCGAAAATGCTTCCTGTTATAATGTCCTGCGATAGAAATTTAGCGTCTGGTATTGATGATGTTGCCCCACTCTTATTCTCCTAATCGTATGCCTCCTAAGGGGAGTAAAATTGCTATTGCTATGAGTGGTGGTGTCGATAGCAGTATGGCAGCCTACTTACTATCTCAGCAGGGATATGACTTGGTTGGCTTGACCGCGTGGACTTTAAACGGTCCCGGGAAGTGCTGTAATGATGCCTTGGTCAATGCGGGTCGCGTGTGTGAAACGCTGAATATCCCCTACGATACCGTTGATCTGCGTGCGGAATTTTCCCATTTCGTTATGGATTACTACAATAATTCATACGAAGCCGGTTATACTCCCAATCCCTGTGTGGAATGTAATCGCCATGTGAAATGGGAACATTTGGTTCGCTATGCGCGTGAAGAGTTGGGCTGCGATTATTTAGCAACAGGCCATTATGCGATTTTAAACGAGGACGCTGACGGGCAAGTCAGGGTTTTTCGCTCGGTCGATGAACATAAAGATCAGACCTACATGATGGCGCGTGTCTATCCGCACGATTTACAGCATACTGTTTTCCCGTTGGGCGCTATGACAAAACCTGAGGTCGTTTCGATGGCAAGAGCCATTGATTTACCGACGGCCTACAGTAAGGAATCCCAGGATATTTGCTTTGTTCTTGAGGGACAAGCCAAGTACATGGATAAAGTCTTCGGTGCTAAAACAGGTCCTATTGTCGATTACGATACGGGTAAAACGCTGGGCACCCATGATGGCTACTATCGCTATACACTCGGGCAGCGAAAAGGCGTGGGTGTTGCCGCAGGCCGCCCTGTGTATGTAGTTAAGATTGATCCTCAAACCAATACAGTTTATTTAGGGGATTCTGTTCATCTTCAGCGAAGCTGTTTTACGGTACGAGATACTAGCTGGTTGTCTCTCCCTCCCGTTGAAAACGCTTCTTGGGATAAGCCGGTACCGGCTCCTTTTGAGGCGATGGTGAAAATTCGCTATAACAGTCCTCCCGCACTTGCCCGGGTTGAACCCTATGATGCTGATTCACAGGGGTTTACCCAACTCAAAGTTACTTTAAATGAACCGTTTTCTGCCATTACACCAGGTCAAATCGCAGCGTTTTATGATACTCAATTTCAACAGCTCTACGGTGGCGGGTATATTGATCAGCATCTGGTACATCAATCATTGAGTGAAGATGAGTGGGATGCGTTACGCCAGAACCTCCCCAATCTCTATTGCGAAGTTTAGTTGCGCTGATAATTGCATCTACTTTGTTGTTGCGTTGGTTTGCTGGCGTCGTTCCGACGAACTCCTATCTCTAAGCTCTAACGAGCAAGAGCATAGGGTTTCACGTATTGTTTGAATACGCTGCGGGTGCTAAAAACCTCGTGCCTCGTATCCACAAGCTTTAAGAGGCTCCTAAATATTAAAATAGCCGTGTTTCTAATCAATAGAACACGGCTATTTTTTAAGTGGTTTTCTTAAGCGGTGACGGCCAATTTTTTGGGGGTATAGTCCGGCAGCTTTTCGCCATCATGCTGAGAGTAGGGTGGTGGAGCAGCGTCCGAAAAATGACTGGGAAGTAACTTCCGAAATGCTCTCAAATATTTATCAGCGATAGCGTCAGGACTGTGGTTCTCTAAGACGTAACGCCTTCCATTGCGGCGGATTTCACCAATCTTATCCGGGTCTTTGTGGATATTAATCGCTTCTTGCATACCCTTATAGAGTTTGTGGGTTGCATCATCAAGCACAGCTTGATCTGATTTTTGGAAGATCCCTTTCAGTGCCGCGATATCTGCCAACAAACTTTTTTGTTCAGCGGCTGACATTGGCTGAGCTTTTGCTTGCTCTAAAATCTTTGGATCCGTACCCGGTAGTGCTTCTGGTGCCAAGCGCTTTTTAATATCTTCAAGGATAGCGACTTCTTTTTCTGAGAATTTCGGTGGTGTGTAACCATCTTTCTCAGCAGTTAAGCCGGTCTTGGAATCAAATAGCGCTTCTTTGGCAACGTTACCAATGCCTTCTTTCATACCGGCCGTGATCGGTTCGGCATTTTTCACGTTTGCCTGTTTCAGTTTAAGTTCGGATGATGCGAGGGTGCTGGTTCTAAACAGAGCACGTCGGTAATTCAATACAGGCACAGGATCGATCATGATACCCGTTTGTCCGTATTCCCAAACTTTCTCCGGGGATTTGGTTGTTTTAGGATCCACATTTTGTGCTGGAATCCAACTTTTGCCGTTTTGGGCCGGATCGGACACGATAGTGCGAAGACCGTCAACACCGTGAACAATAGAAGGTGTGCCCATTAAATAACCTTCCAGTGGGGATATACCAAAGGGTTCGTACATACTGGGATGAATTAAAAAGTCACTACCGGCGTAACTTTGAACTGCCGTATGACCGCCTGTGGCCTTATTCGGTATGTGTACCCTGGATTTAAGATCCGGATCGGAATTAATCACCGATTTTAGATTTTTAAGGGAAGCTTGGAAAACCTTGTCATTATCGTCACCTTGACCCCAGACAACAATCTGGAGATCCGGATTCTCTTTCAAAGACTTCAACATAGAGTCTCTGAGCATATTGAAACCTTTTTGACCGGGTTCCAATCTCGCCATCCAGAGCTCAACAGGTGCATTTGGATCCTGTTTCAGCTTAAGTTTACGTTGCAGGGCTTTTTTGTTAACGGCTTTGAACTCAGCCATATTTTTATCGGTGGGCTTGAGGTTAACAAAACCTTCCCGTTTCAACGCAAGCGACGTTAAAGGATCAAACATAGCAAAATTAGGAGCGTGGTGCATTGGAGCAACTTTACCGGCATCAACCTTTTCTTTCAGAATATCCCGGAAAATATGCTCTTGCGTTAAGGGGCTGGTTGCGTGCGTTAAGGCGTAGTTTTTATCAATCAATATCATATCGGCTTTGTGCATCCCCATGCTCAATGGAGAATACATGCCTTCAGTTTGACCTTCATGGTTTGCTTTTGCAGCTCGCAATAGTTTGGGATCTGTCGGTGGTTCAAGACCCAGGCGTGCAGCATGGCTCAGTGGACGGTCTTCACTGTATTGGTTATGGGTAAAGAAGATGTATTTAGGATCCGCTTGTTTGGATGAAGCCGTTTCTTTCTGTTTCGCATTCAAAGTATCCAATTCGTGGAATAGAGGACCATCCATCCAGTCGTTGGCAATAATGGCATGGAATTTTTGAGGAAACACATGGAGCTTGGTTCCCTTGGGTACAATACCCGACTGTAAAGTCTGTAATAGCTTTGCAGAAGCTCGGGTTCGGAGCATATTTTTAGAGAATACCTGGTCTGTAACCGTTAAAGGCAGATTTTCACCTGGTTTTGGTTGTCTGTTTTTAGCGCCGGAAACATAGGTAAAGAGATTTTCTTCGTTAAATAATGGGTGTTTAAGGGAATAGGTCCAACCATGATTTTTTTGCTCTTCAACAGGGAGTTTCTTTTGCTCGTCACTTAAGTGTTGACGTTGCAGAACTTCAATCGGGGTTGAAACGCCTTCGGCATTCAGATGAATTTTGAAGCCGGTATTTTCATAGGGTTGTTGTTTTCTACGCTTTAATTCTTGATCATAGCGCTGTATCGACTTTAGATGGGGTTGAATAGTCGTTATTGCTACCGTTTGATTGGAATGTTGAGGCAATTGATCCCGAATATAATTTGATACGACCGATAAGCCGCCGGAAAGTACCTCGCCCGGTTTAGCACCGATTTCGGCTGTTGTGTTTGCAATAACAATTGGGTGTTCTGGAAGCATTCTTCCAAACTGAGGGTTATGTTTAGCAATGGTTATGTGGGAACGGTTGGTTAAACCGGAGGAACTAATCACAAAAGACTCCTAACAAATAAAAGTAAGAGATTTAAAAAAAGTGCGATGAGCAAATATAACTAAAAATTTACAATTAAACCCTTCAATATTGCTAATTAATACACAAGGGCGTTAAAATTTCAAATTAATCAGACTTTTAGGTTGATTAAAAAGGCTTGAACCGATGAAGTTTCCAACATCCATAACGCCCAACACAGTGGCGGTTGATCGGAAATCTGGAACCAGTCCGCCGTTATGCCCTCATGGCAAACCCGATAAATTTTGCCTAATTTGCAATAGTGGGTTAATACGGGGTGATGGAAAATCTCCATTTATTGCAGATACAATGTATAATTCACACTTGGTCCAAAATCAAGCAAATTGGATAGTGAGGATTATAGTTTGGATATCCCAGCGTTTTCGCCTGTTTTCTTTGCGTCTTTCCGCGATCGCAAGAAAGTTGGCTTCGGTTGAACAGGTTGGAGGGACTATGAGTAAAGAAAAACGAATCGATAAAAAAATGTTCTAGGAAGACCCTTTCCTTAATTACATTTCGAAATCCAATGATTCTCTTTAGAGAGACTATAAAATCGCACAACCAGGCGACATGATCAATACGGTTAGAGAGTGTTTTTTCAAAATTATTGGGAGCTTTATATAACTTGTTTTAATTTTAAAACATCTTCTATCACGCTATTCTGAAGAATTTTAAATTATAGAATCTAATTTCTATTAGATTAAAATAATAAAAAAATTAAATATTTAAAGACACTAAGCTTAGTGTAAAAGGTTCTCACTCTGAATTTGACTGGCAAGCTTCTCTGTATAAAGCTTTGCACCCAGTGGGGTAAGATGTCTTGGATCCGCAAATAGCCCTTGCTGGGAGGCAGTTTCAGGGGTTAATCCTTCGATTGACTGTTGGCTGTTCATATTAATATAGGGTGTACGAGGAAAGTCATTGCGAAGCTCTTGTAGTCCTCTGAAGTAATCGGGGCTGATACTCGCTTTGCTGAAGGCCCGGTTCATACCGGGATGATTCGGCCAGCTCACTAAAATCACGGGAATATTTTGTTTTTGGCAGTACTTCAAAAAGGCTCTCAATTTATCGAAGTGGACTGCTTTTTGGCTGAGAATAAAGTACTGTCTGGCTTCCTCAACGCTCTCAGTGATGCCTTCAGGCGTACTCATATGAGGGCTTGTTTCCTTTAAATACCAGCCGTCCTGGTGCCATTGTTCTAATAATGTCGGCTCAACGGATACGGTGGACGTATTTGCAACCGGGGTTGTTATACCACTGTCTTGGGACTGCTTTACTGCAATGCTGGCTTCAGCTTTTGGTGTTGAAAAATTGGCAAACTTTTCGGTGAGAGGCTGCAGCTTGCTTTGAGCGACCGAAGATGCTTTGTTGCTGACTTTGTCCAGGATGTTCACCGGCGAGAATGTGTAGCGGTATTGACGGAGAACGCTGAAAGCGGAGGTCAATAGCTCTTTACGAACATCTTGATCTAAAAGTGGATTGGAGAGCCAGTGCCAGGCCAATGAAGGGGAGTTTTCGATAAGTGTTCTGTAATATAGGGCAGGCAGGTAGAAGTAAGGGCTGTTTCGTTCCTGGAGCGAAGGACCGACTTCGAGTAAAACAAGATGCGGTTTTTCTCCCTTTTGGATTTGGTGTTCCAGGACTCCTTGCATAATGTCATAGCGATTATTGGGTAGGCCAAAATTGAAAATCGTATGATTTTTATTTTTGAGGTTGCTTTTGAAGACGGACGGAATAAAGCCGTGATTGGTTTGGGAGGTCCCGAAAAACAGGATATCCGGTTTCTGATGCGTAGCTTGGATGTTGTGATTTAGCAATTTAAATTTAGTGGGAAGAAAATTACCGTATTTAAAATTAAAGCTTTCGTTAAATTTAGAAAACGTAATACCTACAGTTGCGACAATATTAAACAATGCAAAAACGCTAAGCCCAATTAAAATGGGCAAAAGCGGCTTGAATGAGCGATTAGCTTGTTTTTTAATTTCTGTCGTCATGAATGAATTCCAGAGATTTTTAATTTGTGAAATTATTTGGAAGTGTTAGCACAAAGGGGATACGAGGCACAAAGTGCTGAGTGCCCGCAGCGTAGGTAAAACCTACGTGAAACCCTACGCTCTTGCTCGTTAGAGCTTAGAGATAGGAGTTCGTCGGAACGACGTGGCGAGAGTTGCAGTAACGATGTAGACACCAGTGATAACTCTTCAAAATTGGAAGTAAATGAATTGTTGACCCTGCTGCCCCCCCAGAGTGCAGACGCAGTACATAAAAATACTGTAAGCGACTACGATTCCGGCTTCTTTTAAAAGCGGCACTTGGATTTTGGGGCGGAAGTAACGAATCAGAGCGTGTGCCATCAGGAAGAGCAGTACCATCGCGAGAGCTGTATCAGTATTGATGGTTGCGGCTTGCTCAACACTACCTTCCGCATGGGGGAGTGCTACCCAGTGGAAGGGATTTGCCATGGCTTCCAGCATGCTCCATGCGACGGCAAAGTTTTCCGCCCGGAAAAAGACTCGGGTTAAACAGATGGCATGCCAGGTAATAAAGAGGGCGAGCGCTGTGGGAATAAAGCGTGAAATTTTCAGTTCATCCGCCATTTTTTGAATGGAGAGAAAAACGGCATTCAAGAGACCCCAGGCGACAAAGGTCCAGTTGGCTCCGTGCCATAAGCCACCTAAACCCATCGTAATAAACATGTTTTTGTAGGTATTAAATTTGCCATGTCGATTTCCGCCGAGAGGAATATAAAGATAATCTCTCAGCCAGCGGGATAGCGTCATGTGCCAGCGCGACCAGTATTCGGACATGTTTTTGGCAAAATAGGGGGCATTAAAGTTCTCCGGCAAGGTGAAGCCCATTAATTGAGCAGAACCTTGCGCCATAAGCGTATAGCCAAAGAAGTCGCAAAATAACTGAATGCTGAATGCATAAACAGCGACCCAGGCCGTGTTAAACCCTTGATAGTGGGGATGAGAGAAAATCAAATCCACGTAGGGGGAAATGATATCGGCGATAAAGACCTTGAGAAAGAACCCGGTACAGAAGCGATGAATACCATCCGCAAAGCAGGCGGTTTTAAAAGGCGGCGGATTGTCGCATTGGCGGAGCAATTCACTGGCGCGAACAATGGGGCCCGCAATGAGGTGAGGAAAAAAGAAAACATAGGTTGCAAAGCGGATGAACGAGGGGTCCGGTTTCTCTTTCTCTCGATAGACATCAATCAGATAGCTGATGAGAACAAAGGTAGTGAAAGAAATAGCGAGGGGCAAGAAAATATTGAAATGGCTTGGCGCAAGCGTAGCTGTCGGACGAAGGATGTGTAGAAGCCAGTTTCCAAAATCAGCGAAAAAATTAGCGTACTTAAACACCCCTAAAAGAAGAATTTGAGCGGTTACGCCAATAATCAGAAACGATTTTTGGAAGTCTCGGTAGCGTGTCATTAAAATACTGAGTCCGTAAATGACTCCGGCATCCAAAAAGAGCATAGGCCCGTAAATGAACCCGTGAGGAGGACTCCAGTTCATGTAAAAAATAAGGCTGGCCGCTAAAAGCATCGGGACGCGAAAGCGAAGGGGTAAAGCCCAGTATAAAATGACTGTGAGCAATAGAAAGAGCAGATATAACGGGCTGTTAAAGAGCATGAAGCAATAAACTCAAAAGACAATAATGGCAGACTGTACAGTAAAAAACCGAAGCTCGACTGAATGTGCTAGCACATTTTTTCACTGAATTCTGAAATTTAACAATCAGTAATCGGATAAAATAGCTTATAATGAATCAGTGTGGGCTGCACCAATCCTCTTGAATATATAAGCAAAAGGATTGTGGCGCTGCAAAGAGAGAGCTGTACGAGGAAAAGATTCCCTGATGCGTTCAAAGACCTTTTGGCTGGTTTTGGTGGCCCTTGGATTGGGTACAAAACGGCACTGGCATATCTTAGTTGCCATTATTTTGGGGATTTCGTTGGGCATTTTCTTCCCCTATCCGCCCGTGACGGTCGGAGGTTACGAGCATGATAGCTATTTCTTCGTCCATCAGTTTTTTGATGGCATGGGTCAGCTTTTTATTCGTTTAATTACGATGATTGTGATTCCATTGGTTGTGAGTTCTTTGATTGTCGGGATTGCCTCCATTGGTGATTCTCGTCAATTGGGCCGCTTGGGCGGTAAGGTTCTGGTTTACTTTCTGGTTTTGATGGCTCTGAGCGCCTTATTGGGTGCGGGGATTGGGTATTTCCTGGAGCCGGGGAGTATTCTGAGTCACTCTAATTCGGTAGTCATTGCGAAAGCTCATGAGGCGAATATTCTGGCGCAGATCGATTCCGGTCCTAAAGATTTGGCAGCCCTTTTCTTCGGCATGATCCCATTGAACCCGATTGAGTCCTTGGCTAATGCGGATTTAGTGCCTGTCATCATCTTTACCCTTTTCTTTGGTGGCGCTGTTGCCAGCATTGGAGAAGCAGGCAAGCCCATTATCAGCTTTTTTGAGTCCATGTTTACGGCCATTATGAAATTAACCGACTGGATTATGGTTTTGGCTGTTCCCGGGATTTTCGCTCTGTCTTTCACGACGGTTGCCAAAGCGGGCCCTCAGGTATTCAGCGGCTTGTGGCTCTATGGTGTCGCGATTTTACTGGGATTGCTGATTCAGATTTTTGTCATTTTCCCGCTTTTTCTGCACTTCATGGCAAAAATTAAATTTATGAATCTCTATAAAGCGGTTTCCGAGGCGATTATGGTTGCCTTTGGCACGGCGAGCAGTTCGGCGACATTGCCTATAACCATAGCTTGTTGCGAGCGAAGAGGTGGAATTTCCAATCGTGTTGCAAGCTTCGTGCTTCCAACCGGAGCTTCCATTAATAAAACGGGAACAACGATGTTTGAAGTCATTGCTGTTCTCTTCTTATTTCAGGCTTACGCGCCGAATGCTTATCACGCCTTAACACCGATGACGTTATTAATGATTTGTTTATTCTCCATTATTGCGTCGATTGGGGCGGCCGGTGTCCCCAGTGCGGGACTAATCACGATGGCCATTGTATTGAACAGTATTGGTGGCAAGATGGATCCCACCTTCTTTGCTGCCGGAATGGCAATGCTTTGGTCGATTGATCGTGCCCTGGATATGTGCCGGACAGTTGTTAACGTGCTGAGTAGTTGCACGGTTGCCGCTTTGGTTGCTTCCAGCGATGGTGAGTTGAACCGGGATTTGTTGAATAATACGGCTGATTGGAACGAAGTGATTTAATAAAAGAAATTTCATTTATGCTTCGGATTCTAGGAAAAACCTTTAAAACAGACTCTAGACTCGTTTTGGGCCTAGGGTCTGCTTTTTTACAAGGATCTATAGTACGTCATCACAATCATTGCAGATATCTAATCTGTAAGCTTAAAAGAGTAATTGCTAAATACCACGAAGGCTCCTTAATTCCCCTCCTGGGAGGGGTGGATGGCGTAGCCAGACGGGGTGGTCCGGTAGGTTTTGACAGCCAAAAAAATCTTTTGGAAAGTATTGTATTGTATCTGAGGAACCACCCCCCGCTAAAGCGTACCCCTCCCAAGGAGGGGAATTTTGCCGTTTCAATTAGCTGTGCTTTAGCATTACTTTTTGCTTTTCCTGGAATTGCTTTCGCGGAAGACATTGAGTATGGTCCGGTTGCCGCAACTCCAACTTCCACTCCCGCGCCTGTAAAAGAAAAAGCTTCTACCGAGATTAAAGGCAGTACGGAGTACAACAAGGGTTGCGAGCTCTTTGGTATTGCAAAGCTGCAAGCATCCAAGGGCAATATTGCCGGTGAAAAACAGTTGTTAAAAGAAGCCCAAAAGCACTTTGAAGCGGCACTTACGGAAAATCCAAAACTGGTTGAGGCTCAAAGTAATATTGCTTTTATCGCGCTGACGCTTAGAGAGTACCGCCGTTCCATCGGTTTATTCGAGCAGGCTTTGAAACTTAACCCTCATCATGTGAATTCTTTAAACGGTCTTGCGACCACCTATGCTTTAACGGGTAATGTTGAAAAATCGATTCAAACATTTGATGTTTTGTTGAAACTGACTCCGGGCAATAGCGAGTTTTTCTTCAATAAAGGGAGTGTTTTGCAAAAGGCGGGTCGTTTTCCTGAGGCAAAGCATGCTTACGAAGAGGCGATTAAAGTTAACCCTAAAAATCAGTCTGCCTTATTTAATTTAGGAACACTGATGGAAAACCAGGGGAACTTAACGATGGCAAAAACTTATTACGAGCGGGCTCGTGACATTGAAATTGGTAATACTGCTGGCTTAGAATCGTTGCGTCGATTGGATGCGATCAATGCTACGCTTAATAAGGGAAAATAATAATCTCATTCTTTCCGGATCCTCTATTTAATGTGAGGGTGAATTCAATGGTTTCATTCAATGCTATTCGTCAAGGCTTATGTTTGAATCGCGATTTATCATTGAGCCTTTTAGGAGTGAGTGTCCCTTTATCGTACCTGGGTCAATTTGCGCATAAAACGCCAGGCCCGTGGCCGTGGTTGTCGTTTGCAGCGTTTGGAATCATAAGCCTTGGCTTTTGGTTACTGAGTGAAGCTTGCCTCCGTTTTCTCAAGAAAATGCCCCGCTTTGAAGATTCTCATCTCCGCCACTACAGCCGTTTGATTCCTTTTTGTTCACTTCTGTACCTCATTTTGGGTTATGCATTAACGGGCCATTTGGCGGTACTCTTATGCCTTCCTTTTCCGGCGCTTCAAGCTCAGGTTTGTGGCTATCGGGCATTCGGGCGTTTATTGTTATTGAGTGCCGTTGTCGTTTATGTTGCGCTTTGCCCCTTCGGGTATCCACGCGCTCTGGAGGAATTTTACGGTGCAGGTGTGATGTCGATAAACGGGCTTCAGCTTTTTCTTTCCATTTTGCCGATGGGTTGGCTGACCTACCAGGTGGGTGATTTTATTGCAGGGTGGGTGAAAACCACCTCCTTCAGAGTGAATAAATTACAGTCGCTGGCCAGCACGTATGCATTAACCTGCTTGATTAACCGTGGACAATTTAATATCCGCCTGGAATCGGAACGCGCTCGGGCCAAGCGGTACCGTCATAATCTCTGTTTGGCGCTGTTTGATATTGATGATTTCAAGAAAATTAATGATGTCTATGGGCACCTTGTCGGAGATTGCATCCTGACGGAGTTAGGGCAGCTGATCAGCAACAATGTCCGCGAAACCGATATCCCGGCGCGTTATGGGGGCGAAGAGTTTGCCTTGATTCTTCCGGAGACCTCAATGGTTCACGCGACCGATCTGTTGGAACGCCTACGCTTTTTAGTGGAAGAAACGGTTTTCTGCTTACCGGATAATCCCTTGCCGATTACCTTGAGTGTCGGGGTTCAAGAGTTGCACTATCCCAATATGCCCATTTATGAATTGATTG
>Ga0105239_10001235_pt1 | contig 34834 bp, 26 predicted proteins | sample KBSC44metaG_FD_92761 | JGI IMG/M metagenome (GOLD analysis project Ga0105239, IMG submission 92761) | Corn rhizosphere microbial communities from Kellogg Biological Station, Michigan, USA - KBS C4-4 metaG | ecosystem: Host-associated > Plants > Roots > Rhizosphere > Soil | place: Michigan, USA... | reverse complement strand
TCGGTCCGGGCGTCACCTGCATGACGCAGCTCGTCATGGATCCAACCAAGGCGGGCGCGACGCCGCAGAACCGGCCGATCGGCTTTGCCCGCGTCAATGGGCAATGGGAGGTGGCGGTCTGGTAAGGGCCCGCGGCGGCATCGAGCGCGCGCGCCTTGGTTGTCAATGGCGAGGAGTTTCTGCCGTCGCCGGCACGGGCGGAGAACGTCTGTCCCGGCGACATGTGCTTGCCGATGGCCTGATCGACTGGCGCGTTACACCCGAGAAAGGGACCGAACGCAAAGTTAGGCCAAGGCCATGGCGCCTCGCGATTAAGCAGCAAGGGGACGGATGCGATGTCTTATTTCGATTGTTATCTCATTCCCGTGCCGACCGGGAAAATGGATGCATACAAGTCGTTCTCACGGCGAATGGCGAGGATCTACCGCGAATACGGAGCCCTGCGCATCGTCGACTGTGTCCTTGATGAGGGCGTGAGCGATGGGACGCAGTTCCATGCCGAGGGAGCACAAGACCAGGTTCGCGACGCGCAGCTTCGCGATTTCAAGACAGCCGCGGCTACCGAAGAGGGAGAGACCGTCATCCTGTCCTGGACAGAGTGGCCGAGCAAGGAGGCACGCGACACGCTGCTGCCGCGCGTCTTGGCCGACCCCCGCGTTCAGCCGCAGGATGGAGAGGAGACTATCTTCGAGGGCGCCCGCTTGGTCGCGGGCGGGTTCTTCAAGCTTCTCCAAACCTGACGCAAATCACGCGAGTAATGGCCGCTCGCTTTCATTGCCCCCGCAGTAGGATTCTGGAGCACTGTCCATGGATTGTGAGGCAAGCTGCTCGAAGCAGGCCTCAGGCCCAATGGTCTCGCGTCATAGGTCAGCGGCTGGATCGACTCCGCTACTGAAGCTGACTCCGTGATCCGGGCGCAGGCGCAATAGGGCTTTGCCGACCGCGAGGCCAGTGGGAGGAGGCGGTTTGGTAAAAACGTACAACGGCATCGAGCGAGCGCGTGCGCTGTTTGCTAATGGTGAGGAATTCCTCGCATCTCCAGCAAGGGCGGAAAACAGCGATCCCCGGGACGCCTGCTACATGACCGCGATCGCGGCCGAGCTTGGGTTCAAAGCGTTTTTGGCGAGCCAGGGATGGAGCGACAATCGCTGCCGTCGGGATATCCGCCACGACCTGGAGAAAGCCTTGGCGAGCGCCCGCGAGGCAGGGCTGAGCGGCGAGGGCGACGAATTAGCCGAGGTGCTTGCGGTGTTGAACGCTTACTATCCCCGTCACGCCTTCGATCACTTTGCCGGCGATCCGGCCTTTGCGTTGCGGGCACGCGCGGCCGTCGCGAGGCTCTTCGATACCGTGCGTCCCTATGTCGAGGGCTCCGGTGGGGAGTAGATCTCGAAGGGATTGCCGTCAGCGAGATGACCGAAGGGCGTGAAGACGAAATCGCCCTCGTCACGGCCGACGGCGCAGATGACGTAGCGCGGCTCGCCGGTCGCGGTGTCGGTGCATTCCATGAGAGCCAGGTCGCCGCTGGCCGCGGCGCGCAGCAGCGTCTGGAAATTGGCGCGAGTATGGTTGGGAATGCTCATCGCGCGCCTCCATCGGCAAGATGATCGTCCAGCCAGCCGTTGGTGTAGGTCCAGGCGACGGTCTCGCCCGTGGCGAGATCAAGGACATGAGCGCCGCCGCCGAAAGCGTTGACGCGCGGTCGCGAGCAGGTGTTGGCATACTGGAAGCCCCAGCGCCCGGCCAGCCCGAATTCCTTCGCGCAGCGTTTGACGAACTGGATGAGGCGTTCGGGATCGCCGGTGACATCGTCGCGCATCCATAGCGTGGTGCCGCCATGCTCGGGCTGGATCGAAAGATCGAAGCCGTCCGAGGGCGGCTCTTCCGAGGCGCCTTCCTCGGACAGGGCGTTGTAGAGATCGAGCGCGCGGGCGGCGTTCTCGGGTGTGCCGACATCGAGCAGGCACGAGAAATGGGTGAAATAATCGGCCATGTCAGGCTCCTGAAACGAAAAGAGCCCGGCGCGACGGCCGGGCTCGATGGAAGGGAATGGCAGCGGGGTGTCTGTATTCCAACTGCCAGGACCGCCAGGGCTGGCCTTCATCGGCGGCCGTCACGGCGTCCCAGATGGGCGAGATCACCCTCGACCACGCACGGGTCTCGGACCGGCGTTTCGTCGACCACGGTGACGCGGCAGACGAGACCGTCCTCGACTCATTCGGCGGCGGCAAGGTGCGGTTCGTCGTCGTTGGCCTCGGACGTGACCTCCTCGTCGTCGCCAGCGAGGAACGCGGGCAGCGCCGTCCCGTCGTCCTCGCCGCCGGTCTCGACCTCCGGCGTAGTGGCGTCGGCGTCCTCGATGAGGCGCAGCGGTTCGGGCAACCAGCCGGTCTCGGCCAGCAGCCGCTCGGCTTCCTTGGCCATGTCGCCCTTCTTGAGGTGGTCGATCAGCTGCGCCGCCTGCTCGCCGGCGCCTTCGCGAACCGCCTGAAGAATGCGGGGCTTGGTGACCCGGCCAAGATAGTTGCCGACAGTTGGACGCCAGCCGACCTCGACCATATCGAGTCCGGTAGCCCGGGCCAGTCGATCGGCCTGGCCCAGCCGCATCTCGAGGCTGTGCTGCGAAACGCCGCTGCCGCTAAAGGGATTGGGCTTCTCGTAGAGCGCGTTGACGCCATAGCTGACGCAATGGGCGAGCAACGCCATGCGGCTGGTGTCGTCGAGGGCCGTCAGCCAATCCCAGAGCGCGTCGTCGTCGGCGGGAATGTCGCCGGCCCAGGCTTCGTGCCGCTCCCGCACCGCGCGGGCCGAAGGGCTATCCTTCAGCGCCTCGTCCTGGACGGGGAAGAAGACGTGGTTGACCGAGGCTTCCAGCGCGCCCTTGTACATGCGGTGCTGGAAGGTGTCGGAGACCAGCTTGTGCAGCAGCGCGGTCATGGCGACGTGCGGATTGTTGGCGACTGCATCGCGAAGCGCAAGCGTGCGATGGGCGGTCAGCTCGGTAACGAGACGGTCCGGCAACGGCTTGATGCCCTCGTCTTCCTCGTCCTCCGCCTCGACGGGCTGGCCGCCGATCGTGATGACGGCGCGCTGTACGGCGGGCGCCCCGGGCTCGCCCGGCCGACCTTCGGTGTCGTCCCCGTCGGTCTCGATGACGGGTTCGGGAGCCTCGTCCTCCGCCCGGACATAGCCGCGATCGATGGCGACGCTGCCGTCATGGGCGATGCTGATGAACACGCCCGCGCGCGCGATGTCCTCGGCCTCGAAGCGGACCGGACGGGTCTCGAAGGCCGACAGCGCCGTCTCGATCTCGCCGAGCCGCTGGTCGACTTCGTCGGGCAGCTCGTCGGCGTCTTCATACTCGGCCTCAAGCTTCTGGTATTCGGCGTTGAGGGCTTCGATCGTCGCCTGTTCTTCCGCCGTCAGGCCGAGCGGTTCGCCCTGCAGCTCGCGCAGGCCGCGCGTGGCGTCGTAAGGGAAGCCGACCGCGACCTCGATCCACTTCCAGCCTTCGGCGGCGATCACCTCGGCCGTCGCCTTCAGCTTCTCGGCGACGAGCCGGTCGAGCAGCGCCGCATCCTGGAGCCAGCCGCCATCGTCGGACTGGAACAGGTCGCGCATGACGATGCCGCCGGCGGCCTGATAGGCTTCGACGCCGACGAAGACGGCGCGCTTGTCCGAGGCGCGCACCGTCGTCTCGGTCAGCATGCGGCGGATCTGATACGGCTCCTTCGACCAGGCGTCCTTGATCGCCTCCCAGACCTGCTCCTGGCGGGCATGGTCATCGGTGACGGTGAAGGCCATGAGCTGGTCGAGCGTCATGCCGTCCTCGGCATAGACCTCGAGCAAGCTGGGCGACGCGGCCGCGAGGCGCAGGCGCTGCTTGACCACTTGCACCGGCACGAAGAGCGCCGCGGCGATCTCCTCCTCGGTTTTGCCCTTCACCCGCATGTCCTGGAAAGCCCGGAACTGGTCCAGCGGATGGAGCGGGGCGCGGTCGATGTTCTCGACCAGCGACACTTCTTCGGATAGGACCTCGTCGTCGCGCTTGCGCACCACGCACGGCACCGGGGCGGCTTTGGCGAGGCGCTTCTGCTTGACGAGCAGCTCCAGCGCGCGGAAGCGTCGACCACCGGCCGGCACCTCGAACATGCCGGTCTCCTGGCCCTCGGCGTCGACCACGGGGACGACGCTGAGGCTCTGAATGAGGCCGCGCCGCGCGATCGAGGCCGCCAGGTCCTCGATCGAGACGCCGGCCTTCACGCGGCGGACGTTCGACTGGCTCAGCACCAGCTTGTTGAAGGGGATGTCGCGCGAGGACGACAGGACGATCTTCTGAACTGCAGTAGCCATCGGGGATTACTCCGCGACGGGCGGCCGAGAGCCTCTCTCTCGACCTCCAACCCGTCACGAAAATCCCGTCCTCCCTCTCACTCTCTTCTGGCCGGCGCCTTGTTGCGCGGCGACCGAACCGATCTGGATACGATCGCTGGAGGAAGTCTCTGGCATTGACGGAAGGCGACTATAATAGTCGTCCTTGGCGGTGCGGCTGGAGACGGAGAGCGCATTGGCCAGGTTCGCGCGTGTCGGATCGCCCGGCGCGGGGGCGATCGGAGGAAGCGATGGACACGGCGGTAAAGGACGGAGCACGGACGCCATGGCGCGATTGGCTGGCGATACTCGGGCGCCGATCGCGGCCGAGATTGTCAAAGGTCGAGCGTGCGCTGATCGGCGCCAACGGCAAGGCGCTGACGGTGCTGGTCACGGCGCTGCACGCGCGCGGTCACCTCGACGTCCGCGAGTTTTCCGACCTGCTCGGCATCTTCAGCGTCGTGGTCGGCGAGGATGACGACCTGGAGGGCATGATCCTCGCCGTCTGGGCGGGCCTGCTGAAGGACAGCGTCTCGTCGTGAAGGAGAAAGACGCAAAGGCGCAGACCCGCCTCCACTGATTTACGCTTTTGCAGGCGAGTCGGACCTGGTGGTGTGGATGGCGTGAAGCACGCGTTCCGCCTCGCGGATGCTGCCGGTCCGACGTGCCGCCTCCGCCCAGACCGAGAGCGGATAAAGGCCCTCGAACAGGATGTCGCGCTCGATGCCGAGCCCCAAGGGCAGGCGCACCGCGATCATCTCGGAGAGGTTGAAGGAGCCGAGCTCGGGTTCGCCGAGATCGGCCAGGCCGAACAAGGTGTCGCCGTCTTCATCGAGCTCGGTCGCAAGCCAGACGCCTTGGCCGAGCGGGTTGAAGAATTTCACCACGGGGATGTGGTCGGCGTCGCGGTCACGACCGTTAATGAGGAGCTGTTCGCGCTGCTCGTCGGTCAGGAGGATCATGCGGCCCTCCTGTCGATCGTCGGCTCGATCGGAAGCGTAGCGCCGTCGGCCGGCACGAAGCCGAGCAGCCAGTCGGCGGCCTTGCTCGCCTGGCTGGCGGCACGGACGATGGCGCGGTTGTCCTCGCGCAGCACCTCCAGCCACGAGCCGATATAGTCGGCGTGCCGCACGGTCGGCACGATGCCGAGCGAGGCGCAGCAGAAGGCGGCGTTCATCTCGGCGACGAGCTCTTCGAAGGCGTATTTCCTGGTGCCGAAGCCGCCGGTCATGTCGCGGCCAAGACGGGACGGATGGCCGGTGGCGTGACCCAGCTCATGCAGCGCCGTGCGGTGCCAATTGATCGGCTCGAAGTACGCGGCCGGCGGCGGGACCTGAACATAGTCGAGCGCGGGCACGTAGAAGGCGCGATCGCCGCCGATGCGAAAATCTATACCTGTGGCATGGATCAGCGCCTCGACCTGCGGTTCTATGAGGCCTGGCGGCGGAGGCGGTGCGACGATCGCGACGTCCTCCGGCAGGCCCTCGCACTGCGCGGCGTTGAACACCGTGAAGCGCTTCAGGAACGGGATCGCCTGGGCCTCATCCCCGGTCTCGCGGGCGCGCCGCTTCTCGTCGTCGGGCACGAAACGGTCGGCATAGACCACAGTCGTGCCGCGCTCGCCCTTGCGGACATTGCCGCCGAGCGCCAGCGCCTGGCGGAAGGTGAGCCAGCCCTGGCCGGGAAAGCCGTGTTCGACCACGGCGCCCCAGAGGATCAGCACATTGATCCCCGAATAGTGCCGGCCGGTGGCGGCGTTTCGCGGCATGGCGAGCGGCGCCTTCGCCGCCGCCGTTCCCCAAGGCTGGACCCAGGGCAGGCGGCCGGCCTCCAGTTCGGCGATGATCTTGCCGGTGATTTCGTCGTAGAGGCTCGTCCGGTCCTGGCCGGCGCGAGCGGTTGCGGTTTTTCTGAACATCGCGGATCTCCGCGACGGGCGCCGGAAGCCTCTCTCCCAGCCCTCAACCCGTCACGGCAAAGCCGGTCCGCACTCTCACTCTCCGGGGGCGTTGCGGGGGCTCCCCCGCAGAAGGGGTCGGCCGAGACCTATGGCTCGGCCGCAGGGGAAGGCTTTCCCCAAAGCGACGGTTAATTCGAAGTTTAGCAAAATCGAACACCAACGATTCAGGGCAGACGACTATTATAGTCGCGTTATGATAGAACCTTAAAGTGGGTGGGCTCTGTGCTTTGCTTGAGTTTGAGAACCGAATTCTGCGATTGATCGCGGCCGGCGCCCCCCTCGCGGAGACGATGGGGCAGCTTTGCACAGGCATTGAGGAAATTCTTCCGGGCGTGATCAGCACGGTGATGTCCGTGGATCCAGCCGGCCTTCTTCGTCCATTGGCCGCGCCCAGTCTGCCGACCTCATTCTGCGCGGCCCTGGACGGCGTCATGATTGGGCCGGAGGTGGGGTCGTGCGGAGCGGCAGCCTATCGGCGTGCGGACGTGACAGTCGCCGATATCGCACAGGATCCGAAGTGGACGAAGTTCAAGGCGCTGGCGTTGCCGCTGGGTCTGAAGGCGTGCTGGTCTTCGCCGATCACCGGGGAGGATGGGGGAGCGATTGGCGTCGTCGCGCTCTACTATCATGAACCGCGTGAGCCGCTGCCGCGCGAACAGGAGGCCATTGCGAGTTGCGTGGAGCTCAGCGAACTCGCGCTGCGGCGCCACGAACGCGTGGTGAACCGGGAGCGGCGCGCGAATGTCGACGCTCTCACCGGGCTTGCGAACCGGGCGGCCTTCAACGCGGCGCTGGCGAGCGCTCCCTGCGATTCGCCCGGGTCCTGGGCTCTGCTCATTGTGGATCTGGACAATCTGAAAACCGTCAATGACGTGTTCGGACATCAGTGCGGAGACGCCCTGATCCAGGCGGCCGCCGGCCGGATCGCCACGGCGATGTCACCGGACATGACGTTTCGGCTTGGTGGCGACGAATTCGCGGTCATCGTTCAAAGCCCCGCTGCGCTCTCGGACCTCGACGGCACCGCCGCCAGGATGTTCGCGGTGCTGGAGCAGCCCGCAGAGTGCAACGGACACTCGGTGATCCCAAGCGCAACAATCGGCGCGGCCGCCCTGGACGCTCGGGACAGCGGCGGGGAGGCGGTGTTTCAGAATGCGGATTTCGCGCTGTACCATGCCAAAGAAACCGGCCGCGGGGGCTTCGTCCGCTACTGGCCCGGCATCGGCACGCGCATCACGCATCGGCGCGATTCGATCCGCGATGTCTCGGCCGGGCTGCGGGACGAGCGGATCGACGCATATTATCAACCGGTCCTGCGACTCGACACATTCGAGATCGTCGGGGTCGAGGCGCTGTGTCGGCTGCGGACAGGTGAGGGCGAGATCGTTTCAGCGGCTGCCTTTCACGAGGCCACTTCGGACGCGCAAGTGGCGTCAGAGCTGACCGGGCGAATGTTGTCGATCGTCGCGCGCGACATCCGCCGCTGGCTGGATGACGGCATCCCGTTCCAGCAGGTAGGCGTGAATGTCTCTACGCCGGATTTCCATAGCGGCGATCTCGTGCGCAGGGTCGAGCAGAGTTTCGGGCGGGAAGGCGTGTCGCTGGATCATCTCATCCTCGAAGTGAACGAGGACGTCTATCTGGGCCGGCGCGACAAGGTGGTGGCGCGCCAGATCGCGCTGCTGCGCGAGAGCGGACTGCAGGTGGCCCTCGATGATTTTGGCACCGGCTACGCTTCATTGACCCATCTGCTCAGCGTGCCGGTCGACGCCATCAAGATCGATCGGTCCTTTATCGCGCGGTTGTGGCCGGACGACCCGAGCATGACGATCGTCCAGGGACTGATCGACATCGCCCGCAAGCTCGGCATCCGCGTTATCGCGGAAGGTATCGAAGCCGAGGTTCAGGCTAGCCAGCTCTGGGCGATGGGATGCCAGCTCGGCCAGGGCTTCGCCTTTTCTCGGGCAGTGGACCGGTGGGCCATGACCGATCTGCTCAGAAGGCATTCGCAGCGTCTGGATGGCGCTATATCCCTGTACCCCGAGACGATCGCGGCCGGCCCGCCGCTAGCGGCGGATAGCAGCGGTGAGATCGCCCTTATCGAGATGAACGGCCGGCGCTTCACATCGGCATAGCCTTCAACGATGGCTGCCGCCTTTCTGCGAGTACGGAAAACCGGATTTCAGAGCGCGAGCATGGGTTGCGTCGGCTCCCGACGGGTTTGCGAGACCGTGAAGCTGCCGACCGGCAAGGGCCTAAGCAGGTCGCTTTCCGGTATCTTCAGATCGAGCCAAGCGAGCCGCTGCTCACGGCGGAGAACCGCCATCTGACGATCGTGGAACGGCGCCACGTCGTCATTGGCCGCGATGGTCAGGATCGCATAAGCCTCCGGCCAATCGCGCGTTGCGGGGCGCCAGATACCCGCAAAATAGAACCAGTCGCCGTCAGCGAGAGAGAAGTTGTAGGCCTTGCCGCGGTCGCGATGGCGAAACTCGGAGGCCGGTACAAGGCAGCGATGATTGGGGAATTTCCGACCCTCGGCACGCACCACGGTGAACGGTCTGCCTCCAATCTCGCGGGGCTGCAAACCCCAGGACAGCTCCACCATCTCAACATCGCGGCCGTACCGCCTTATGATAACGCGGCGTTCGTCGAGCGATGCGTTGGAATCGAAAACCTTCGCGCTCATAATCATAAGAACATAACAAGAACACGATCGTGATGCAACGACGATCGAGACGGAGGACCGATGTGCAATGATTACCGACTTCTGGTGGATGTCGCTTCCATTGTGGAGGATTTCGCCGACCTGAAGATCAAGATACGCTTCGGCGAAGGGGCGCCGAACATAGAGGCACGCGAAGATATCAAGATTACCGACGTCGCGCCGATCATCCGGACCGTGGACGGGTTGCGTGGCGAAGGCGACATGGTGCAGCGGCGCTGGAGCTGGCCAGGCCCAAACAAGCGGCCAGTATACAATTTCCGCTCCGAGGGACGTGAGTTCACGTCGAACCGCTGCCTGATCGTCGCAGACGGCTTCTACGAGTTCACCGACCCCATCGAGAAGGGAAAGAAGCGGAAGGACAAGTGGCTCTTCACCAAGCGGGACGAGCCGATCTTCTGCATTGCCGGCATCTGGCGCGAGACGAAGGATGTCGGCGAAGCTTTCACCATGCTGACCATGGAGCCTGGGCTGGACATCGCGCCGTACCATGACCGGCAGATCGTCATCCTCGAACGCGACGCCTGGGCCGACTGGCTCGATCCCGCTGTGCCGGCGCAGTCGCTGATCCGCCCGCTGTTGGCAGGCACTCTTTTGGTTGAACAGGTTGGGTAAAGCTGTGAGGTTTAACGTTGTGCTGACAATATATGGAGGTCGGCGGGGAGAGTTTCCGGTTGCTGTACGCTTGGATCGATGGAGTTAAACGTCCGCCGGCTTTCAAAGGCGAGCATACGACGTGCCGTGATTGCGGAGGAGTGCTAACTGCCGTCATCCCGGTCGAGAATGTCCGGCACTGGCGCCACAAGGCCGGCGATTGCGACCCGTGGAGCGAGCCTGAGGGCGAGTGGCATCTCGGCTGGAAGGAAAAGTTCGATATCGCCTGCCGCGAAATCGGGCTCGTCGATCCAAAGACCGGCGAGCGTCATCGGGCGGACGTCCTTTGCGGGATGGGCACCAATCGCGCGACGGTGCTCGAACTACAGCACTCATCAATTTCCGAGGACGAACGCAACGCCCGCGAAGCGTTCTATCGCCAAGCGCACCGGATGTTCTGGCTCATCCATATCCATAGCGAGACGTCGTTCTTGGCCCACAATTTCGGCATGTCGATGGATTTCCAATCCAGGACGCACGTGCTCGACGGCAAGAAATTCGCGGTGATGCGTTGGGTTGGCCGCAGCCAGCAGTTCATTGAAAAGTGGAAGCGTGCGAAGGCCCATGTCTTCTTCGACTGGTCTGGGCACATATTCTATCTGGCCAGCGAAGAGGTTTCGCAGCGGCTTGGCGGCCCCCTTAAGCGAGGGCATTTCGCGCTGTGTCATTTGACTAGCGAAGAATTTCTCCAGGCGGTGCATTGGCGCGACTGAGGAAGGCGCTTGATCTCAAGCCTTGGGCGGACGAGTCCAACCTTCGTTGAGTTTCTCAAGCACCTTTTCCAGCCAGTTCTCGTACCAGTACCAAGTGTTCGCGACCTTGACGCCATAGCCTTTGCCGGCATTGCGCGCGTCGAGCTGCTGGGACAGCTTGGTGTGGTCGAACATATTGAATGCGGCATGCCCCGCCGCCTGCACCTTCGCGACGATTTCGCCGGGCAGGAATTTCGGACGTTCGACGTCTTTCAACAGGACGCGCTCGACGGCCTCAGCTTCCGGTGAGCCGGGCTTGATGAATTCGACCGCGAGATCCGCCTTGCTTGGCTTGCCCGCGACCTTTGGAACGAAGGCGACGCGGAAGCGAAATTTTGGGTCTTTTTGCTCGTCATCCGAGAGGGCGGCATGGAAGGTGTCCATCGCCGTTGCGATATGTGCCGGCAGGTCGGTGGCGATGAGGCTTTGCCTTTGCACACCGTCGAACGTCACGAATTGCAGAGCAATCGGCAGCCGCTTCTCCAAAGCGAATTCGCGTCCGAAGAGGCCCTTGATGGCGTCGTTGAAGTTGATGCAGCAGGCCTGAAGTTTCGCGCTGAGCGCATCATCGATCCTGTTGGTGGATCGATGCTCGATCTCGTTCCTGATCTCGATCAGGAACTTGAGATTGTTGACGACGCCGCTGGGGAGCGGACAGGCGCCCGTGGTGATGCACTGGCTCAGTTCCCAATATTTCTCGGCGCCGGATGGCGTGCGCTCAACGTCGCCAGCTTTTTTGTGGCGGTAGTCGATGCCTTCGCGCTTGTAATAGGCGTGCAAGAGATAAGTCCACGCGATGATCGCGGTGACGATAAAGAGTTCGGCCCTGAAGTAGAGGCCCGCGCTGTTGAATGTGTGGACGGCCGCGATCATAGCTTCACGTGCTTTCACCAGCAGCTCGTCACCTTGGTGGTGAAGGCCAGTGGCGGGGTCAATGTTCGGCCAACTGTCGAGGAAGGTATCAAGCTCGTCGTCGGACGCGGCCTTGATGGCCTTGTGCTTCGTGCCGTCCTTTATCTCGGAAATTCGCGCATTGTTGATCGACCGGGTCGGCCGCGAGAAATACGCCTGAATATCCTGGGGCACGTATTTGCGGGACAACATCGCCTTCACGATCGCGACCTCCCACTTTTCTAGCGTGTTCCCTGGTCGCCTCGCCAATTTCGTGCCCCCCATACGTTGTCTGGGCCGTCCGTGACGGTCCGGTTCTAGTCATTGCCGTAGTCCGGCTCGTATTCCATTTCGCGCTCCTGCTGGTCCTCGTGAATGTAGCTGAGACCGGAGGCATCGATTTCGTCGCTTCCCGTGAGCGCCAGGTCGCACGTCGGGCAGCGGAATTCCTCGCCAAGAAACTCCCGGTCGACGACCTCCCAAATCGCGTGTTCATCGCGCTCCTCGCTGATATCCTCGCCAGACTGCTCGCCAGTCATGAAGGCGCGGCATTTGCAGGCCGGGCAGCTCTCCACCCAGATCTCGTCGTAGCGACCTTTGAAGATCCCTGCCTGTTGGTCGGGCTCGCGCAACTCGGCCTCGGCGGCCAGACGCTCTCGCTCGGCCTTTTTCAGCCCCTCGAACTGCTCTTTAGCAGCTTCAACGCGCAGTTTGACCGCAGCCTCAAGGGCATTGGCAGCTTCGTCGAGCAATTGGCGGGGCGCCTTGGCATCGGCCGCCCCGAGCCACTGCTCCAGGGATGATCCCATCTGGTGCAGGATCGTGTCGCAGGCATGCCAGTAGCGCGCCTCCCAGGCGTCGAGGCGCATGGTCCGGAACGGAAGGTCGGCCGAGTGCAACTCGGCGTTTCGGCGCTCGGCTATGTCCTGGCAGAATTTCTGTACCGTCTTGTCGAACCGAGGGACGAGGTGCGCGAGCCGCTCGAACAGCGTCTTCGCGGTAATCGTCTTAACGTCCGTAGTGACATTCACACCGGCGGCGACGAACATCGACTGCCAGTGCGTTGGATCGACCACCAGGCTCGGGTGTTTCCGGGCAAGCGCAGCCTTCCCGAGCAGCTCGAGCGCGAGCGATGCCCAGAGCTGATACTCGTCGAGATCGCCGGCGCCTTTGCGCGCGAGTGCGCGGCCTATGTAAACCTTCGACTTGGAATGCAGCGCATCGCCGTTGATGGCGATGAAGACGTTCTCAGGCATCGATGAGGATCCTCGCGAGGCGGCGGCCGGACCATTGGTCCGACGGGCTGCGCCCATGCAGGACGCGCCAGTTGTCAATGATGAGGATGTCGCCCTCGCGCCAATGATGGGCGTCGAATGGCGCGGCTGCGGCCCGATCATGGATGAGCTGCATTGCTCTTCGGCCGCGATCGTCGACCGCTTCAAGGCAACCGGGATCGTATCGTAGGAACGCTCCGCCCGGGGCCAGGATGGTCGAGTAGAAGGATCGCCGACCCGTCCTAACGAGGACGGGGGTCTCTTCGAGAAAAGCGAGCTCGTCCTGAGAAAAGCCTAGCGTGCGCCAATCGAGAAGCAGCGTCGCAGCGGCTGGCGATCCGGGGTCGACGCACCCCAGAAGGAGGTAACGGCACGGCTTTGGGCGATGGCTGAGCTCTGTATGGAATGGCAAAGCGCTCAAGCCATAGCGAGCGCTCAGGGAGCGTGGATGCGCATCGTCGGCGGAAAGCGGCTGGATAACTTCATCGAGCGAGCCCGCGCGGCCGGCGACACGTGTGCCGAGTCGCTCGCCCAGCTCGACCAGCGCCTGGACAATGTTGTCGGGATGTGACCCTTCGCTACCGTGCAGCGACCAGCCGCGCTCCGAAAGCGGGTCGGCAAGTTGTTGGGGATCGGACGCGGCGATTTTGCGTACAAGCATCTCGTGGGCCTATCGATCGAGACGAACGCGAAGCCGACGGGCGCGCTCCCGGAACGCTGCCTCACCGCCTTCGAGGATGTCGCAGACCGCCTTGCGGATTGCCGCATTTTCGAGCCCGCCCGCCACATAGGTGATGGGCGGCAGGCCGCCCGATGGATGGGGTCCTGCTTCGGCGACGATGATCTGATCCGCGTCGGTGTTGATCACGAGGTTCGCGTTATGGGTGACCATGATCACCTGGCGCTTTGCCTTCGCTGCAATGAAAAGCGCGACCAACTCGTCGAAGACGGACTTCGGATCGAGGTTCTCTTCAGGTTGATCGATGATCAGCGGGCGATCGTCGGAATCGTCGAGCGCTAGATAGAGCAATAGCAGTACAATGCCGCGCGTGCCGGGCGAAAGCTTGCGGATGTCCACGCCGTCATAGGAGATCTCGTATCGGACGGTGATGTGGTCGGTGCCGAAAAGCCAGTGCGCGAACTGCTTCGACCAAGCCCGGAATTCGGCCTGCTGGGTCGGCGCATAAGGTGCATGGGTCAGCAGATCCCGCAGGTATTTCGCCATGAAGGCCGTCATGGCGGACTGGACCTCGGCCGCCGATCCGGTCTCCCACGCCGCCTTGAGCGCCTCCGTGGCCGCGGCGATCAGCGAACCGCGCCCGTAGAAGGCGCCGGTTTTGCGTCGGTCGAGAAGCTCTTCCTCCGCAAAGGTGCCCCAGGCTTGGACGTCGGCGATCCGGCGGACCGAGAAGCTGAGCTTCTTCAGCGTCCCCGAGGCGGCCGCGAGGCGAGCCATCAGGGGCGCATAAAGCCCGGCCAGCGCATTCTGCTCGTTGATGATAGCTTCGAATACGCGGCCGTAGGTGTCGTCACGCTCGTTCTGCAGGTCCTTGCGGCGCGCCACGGCCCCTTCGGCATCCGTAAGGCGGGTCTGCAGCGTTTGGAGCGCGGAATTCTCCTGCGCGATGCGGTTGGTGAGTGCCGTATATTGATCGCGCACCAGCTTGTCGGCGCTGAACAGCGCTTCCAGCCGCGTCATTTCGGCGGCGATTGGCGCCAGCGGCAGTGTTGAGATATCGACCGTATCGGCGATGAGCGCGACATTGGGATCGCCGGGTGGCGGCGGAACGCCCTGAAGCTTGCGGATCTCGCCATCCGCCCAGTTCATATAGGCTGTAAGGCTCTTGTCGACGTCGCCCTTGTAGATCAGCAGGAATTCTTCCCATTGCGTGGCATTGAGCCCGCTGTTGGCGTGACGCGCCTGCGCCTGCCGTAGCATCTCCGGCGAGCCGGTTGCCCGCATGGAGCGGACCTCGTCCTGCAGTGCGACGAAGGTGCGGCGCTGGTTGCCGAAATTCTGGATGGTGCTGCGGAGCTTTTGAGCGGCTTCGCTGAGTTGCGTATGCCGGGCGACCTGAGCTTCGGTGCCTCTTACGACCAGCCTCGCGCGATCGGCTGTGTAGTCGGCGACCAGCTTGTTCTTCTCCCCGACCTGCTTGGTCAGCGAGGCGACGAGGCTCTCCTTCTCGAACTCGGTGGCGATGCGGTCCGAAATGTCGGCGATCGCCTGGGCCTCTCGCTCGCGCGCTTGCTGGAAGCGCGAGGTCTGCTGCTCGCGCAGCTCGGCGAAGTCGAGCGCCCATTCGCGATCATCGGGCGAATGCGATTCGTAGATCACGCGCTCGATCTCCTCGACCAGGCCGTCGGAGACGCCTTTGGCCGAGCAAAGCTCCTCGACAAACTGCTGCGACAGGTAGCGGGCCCGTGGAAAGGACATATGGCCGTTGGCATCGCTGCCATCGAGCGCGCGGGTGACCGTGGTGCCACCGCCCCAGGTCAGCGTAGTCGTCGCATTGCCGATAAGCCGGCGCGCTCGCGCCAGGAAGGACGGACTGATGTTCTCGTCCGCGTCCCATCCGGATGGGGCAATCGCATCGCACCCCGCCGCGATGACGTCTGCCAAGGCGGTCTTGCCGGAGCCCCGAGCACCAATGATGGCGACGAGGCCGGGGTTGAGCGGGATGTCCGGCGTGGACGCCCAATCCGCATCGTCGATCCTGACATGCGAGATCACTTGCGATGGCATCGCCGAGCGCGGCGGCTGCTCGCCGACATAGGCACGGCCCTCGGGGTCGATGCAGGCCTGCCGGAGGGCATCGAACTCCAAGGCGCCCTTGATCCACGAAAAGCGATTGTCGACAGGCTGGCCGACCAATTTCTGGTCGTGGGAATCGCTGCCATGGAGACAAGGCTTGCAGCCGTCGTAGCGCGAACGCAGCTCCTCGACCGTTACGCCGCGCTGGCCGAGCCAGAATTCACGTTGCGCCGGACTGCTCGAAAAGACGATGTGCGCGAACTTCTCGATCTCCTGACGCATAGTCGCGTCGGCAGCCTGTCGCAGGCCGGACGTGCCGTCCCCGGCACCACCGGCGACGGCGATCAGGACGTTCTTTTTGGCCCATTCGCTTTCGTGGATGACCTTTCGCAGTTGGTCGAAGTTGACCTTCACCTGGGTCGCACCGTGCCGGAGCGCCGCGCCGTCGTCGATGATCGTAGGGTCGGACCGCTTGCCAAGCTTGATCAGCTCTTCGCGGGTGCAGTCGAAGCGGTCGTTGTGGGCTCCGAATTGTAGGCGCTTGAGGATGCGCTTGACCTCGTCGACATGGTCGGGGTCCTCCGGACTCACCAGGAGGTGGATGTTCACGAAGCCCGACTTCGCCGCCACATCGAGCCGCAATTCGATGTTTGGAAACAGGAGCTTGACGCCGGGCAAGCGGCCGGCCGCCTTGTGCTTGAGGAACTCCTCGTAGGTGTCCGTGACATAGTAGTCGGTGACCGCAATGGCCTCGATCTTCGGCGTCAACCCTTCAAGCGAGGTGAGGTAGGCAGCCCAGGGGTCGACTGCCCCGAACTGATTGTTGAGGAGGGTCCCAGGGGCATGAATATGCGGCTCCCAACGGTGCCATTCCGAACCGCGATTGATCATACGCCCCCCTGGTACCCTTCCTTTGTTGTCCTGCTCCGGCGCCGGTGATGCAACTGCACGGTAGCGTAGCGCCGTGCATTCTATCGTAGGAATATTTCCTGAAACTAGCGGCGCGCAATATAATGTCGCGTCCTCCACTGTCTTGTTCGCGGAAATCAACACGACGGTAGCTGGAAGTATAAGCGGGCGGCCGAAGCGCGCCGACTAATGAAAATTCCGCGCCTTCACCTTGATCGTGTCGATATGCAGGTCGGGGATGTAGATGTCGCGAGTGCGCAGCCCCTTGGGCGGCAGCTCCCGCGGATCGGGACCAGAGCCGCCGTTGCGGGCCTCGTCGCCGCGGCCATGGGGCAGCGGGAAAGCCGCGTCGCGGCTGCCGACGCTGGCGAGATCGGCCGAGAGGTCGGTGATGCGCTGGGCGACCAGGTGGACGACATCGCCCTCGCGCTGGATGCGGCCGCGCACCGCCATCATGCTGGCCGACAGGACGGCGCGGCGGTTCGCCTCGAACACCTTTGCCCAGACCACGAGATTGGCGATACCCGTCTCATCTTCCAGGGTGATGAACATCACGCCCTTGGCGCTGCCCGGACGCTGGCGGACGAGGACGATGCCCGCCGCCTCGAGCCAGCGCCCGTCACGGGTCGCCATGGCCTCCGCACAGGAGACGATCCGCCGACGACGGAGATCCTCCCGGAGGAAGCTCAAGGGATGGGCCCGGAGCGTCAGCCCGACATGGCCATAGTCCTCGACCACCTCGCTGCCCGCCGTCATCGGTCGCAGCACGATTTTGGGCTCGTTCACCTCGGGCACGATCTCCGCCTCGCGGGCGGATGCGGCAGCGAACAGCGGGAGCGGCTCGTCGCGCAGGGCCTTGATCGCCCACAGCGCCTCGCGCCGGGCGAGCCCCAGCGCAGGGCGGAAGGCGTCGGCCTCTGCGAGCTGGACCAAGGCGGCGGATGGCACGCCGGCGCGACGCCAGAGATCGTCGATCGAGGCGAAGGGCTGATCGGCCCGCGCGCCGACGATCGCAGCTCCGTGCGCGTTGGCGAGGCCCTTGACCATGCGCAGTCCGAGCCGCACCGCAAAGCGACTGTCATCGTCCGTCGGCTCCAGCGTGCAGTCCCAGCGCGAGGCGTTGGCGCAAACGGGCCGGATTTCGACGCCATGCTCCAACGCATCGCGGACGATCTGCGCCGGGGCATAAAAGCCCATGGGCTGGGCGTTGAGCAGCGACGCGCAGAAGACATCGGGATGCCAGCATTTCAGCCAGGCGCTGGCATAGGCGATCAGCGCAAAAGAGGCTGCGTGCGATTCCGGAAATCCGTAAGAGCCGAAGCCTTCGAGCTGCTTGAACGTCGCCTCCGCGAAATCGCGCTCATAACCGTTGTCGACCATCCCCTTGATCAGCTTCTCCTTGAAGCTGGAGACGCCGCCGGTGAACTTGAAGGTGGCCATCGACTTGCGGAGCATGTCGGCCTCGCCGGGGGTGAAGCCGGCGCATTCGATGGCGACGCGCATGGCCTGCTCCTGAAAGAGCGGCACGCCCAGGGTCTTTCCCAGCACTTTCTCCAGCTCGGGCTTCGGGAAGACGACGGGCTCCAGGCCTTCTCGCCGGCGCAGATATGGATGCACCATGTCGCCTTGGATCGGTCCGGGCCTGACGATCGCGACCTGCACCACGAGGTCGTAGAAGGTCCGCGGTTTCAGCCTCGGCAGCATCGACATCTGCGCGCGGGATTCGATCTGGAAGGTGCCGAGCGTGTCGGCCCGCCTGATCATCGCGTAGGTGCGCGGGTCCTCGGCCGGGATCGTGGCGAGGTCGAGATTGATGCCCTTGTGGTCGGCCAGCATGTCGAGGCCGCGCTTCATGCAGCTCAACATCCCCAAGGCCAAAACGTCGACCTTCATGAAGCGCAAGGCGTCGATGTCGTCCTTGTCCCATTCGATCACCTGCCGGTCCACCATCGCGGCGGGCTCGATCGGCACCAGCTCGTCGAGCCGGTCGTGCGTGAGAACAAATCCACCCGGATGCTGGGACAGATGGCGCGGCGCGCCCATGAGCTGGCGCGCGAGATCGAGCGCCAGGCGCAGGCGCCGGTCGCCGAGATTGAGGTTGAGCGCTTCGACGTGCTCGTCCTCGACGCCTTCCGACCAGCCCCAGACTTGGCCAGAGAGCGTCTTGATCAGATCCTCGGTCAGGCCGAGCGCCTTACCGACGTCGCGCATGGCGCCCTTGGTGCGATAACGGATGACCGTCGAGCAGAGCGCGGCGCGGTCGCGGCCGTAGGTGTCGAACACCCACTGCATGACGATCTCGCGCCGTTCGTGTTCAAAATCGACGTCGATGTCGGGCGGCTCGCGCCGTTCCTCGCTGACGAACCTCTCGAACAGAAGGTCGTTGCGGCCGGGATCGATCGAGGTGATGCCCAGCACATAGCAGACCGCGGAGTTGGCGGCCGAGCCGCGCCCCTGGCAGAGGATGTCCTTTGAGCGGGCGAAGCGGACGATGCTGTTCACCGTCAGGAAGTATGGCGCGTATTGCAGCTTGTCGATCAGGCGGAGCTCGTGCTGCAGCGACGCCCGCACGCTATCCGGGACGCCCTCGGGGTAGCGTGCTTCAGCCCCCTCCCAGGTGAGTTTCGCCAGTGTCTCCTGTGGGGTGAGCGTGGGGTCGTCGCGCTCCTCCGGATACTGGTAGGCCAGCTCCTTCAGGTCGAAGCGGCAGCGTGCCGCGATCTCGATCGTGCGGGCGACCGCCTCGGGATTGCGGGGAAAGAGCCGATACATTTCCTGCGGCGGCTTCAAATAGCGGTCGCCGTACTCGCGCCGGTCGCCCAGCTCGTCGATCGTGATGCCATGGCGGATACAGGTCACCACGTCCTGCAGGATGCGGCGGTCGGGTGCGTGGTAGAGCACGTCGTTGGTGGCGACGGTCGGCACGCGCATCTGCGCGGCCATGTTCGACAGCTCGTGGATGCGGAGCTGGTCGTTGGGCCGGCGGCGCAGCGTCAGCGCGAGGTAGGCCCGGTCGCCGAACGCATCGCGCAGGCGGCGCAAACGCAGGCCGCAGGTTTCATCGGCCTCGTTGGGGACGAGGATGCCGATCAGGCCGTCGCTGTAAGCGACCAGATCGGCCCATTCGAGGATGCACTTCGCCTTGCCGCCGCGCTTCTTGCCGAGGGAGAGCAATCGGCAGAGCCGGCCATACGCGGCGCGGTCTGTCGGATAGACCAGGATCGAGGCGCCGTCGGCCAAGTCGAGGCGACAGCCGACGATGAGCCGCACGCCGGTCGTCTTCGCGGCCTCGAAGGCGCGCACGATGCCGGCGAGCGAGTTGCGATCGACCACGGCGACCGCCTCGATGCCCTGCATCGCGGCCTGGGCGAACAGCTCTTCGCAGGACGACGCGCCGCGCAGAAACGAGAAATGCGAGGTGACCTGAAGCTCGGCGTAGCGGGATGGGCCGGTCATCCGAACACCCCGTGCAGGAACCAGCGCTGGGAGCCGCTATTGGGGTCTTCGCCATCGCCCGAGCGGAAGATCCAGTAGCGCTCGCCGGCATCGTCCTCGACGCGGAAATAGTCGCGCACGGCGGTCAGCTCGGCATCGCGCCGCCACCATTCACCCCTGATGCGTTCCGGCCCATCCGCGTGACGGACGCGTCGCCGGATGCCGCGCCAGGTGAAGGCGACCGGCGGATGATCCGGCAGCAGCGCCATCGTCTCGATCGGCTCCGGCGATGCGAGCAGCCGCGACGGCCGCGGCCAATGGCCCGGCCAGGTCGCGCCTGTGTCCGGCGCCATCGGCGCGATCCGGCGCACCGAGCGCTCCGGCACCTCGGTCGCGATCGGCGCGGCCCGGTAGAGGCTGCGCTCGCCGACTCGGTTGATGAGGGTGTCGACCAGATCGGACACATCAGGCACGCCGTCGTCGACCATCGCCGTCAGGGTCTGCTTTTCGGAGAGCGGTTCGGCCAGCGTCGCGGTCAGGCTGAGGATCTCGATGCCGAAGCCGGGCTCGATCGTCTCGATCTTGTCGGTAAGCAGCCGCGTGAGGCGCTTCACGTCGCGCACGGGCATGGCTGTTCCGACGCGGACGGCCTGCAGCCGATTGTCGACGCGGTGACAGATCAGATCGAGGCGCTTGGCGCCGAGGCCCTTCGCCTCCAGCTCGGCGCAGAGCTGCACGACCAGCTTGCCGATGTAGCGCGCGATGGTCTCGGCCGCGCCGATGGGTTCGGCGAAATTGCGCTTCACCTGGATCAGCTCGTCGGGCCGGATCGGGTCGATCGGCTCGCTGAGCGCCCCAAGCGCCTGATCGATGCGGCGGCCGAGCTGCGGCCCGAAGCGCAGGGTGAGCGGCGCGCGCGGCTGCGCGAGGAGATCGCCTATGCGCTCGAATCCGAGGACATGGAGCGCCGCGATCATGTCAGCAGGCAAACGAAGGGCCGCGAGCGGCAGGCCGGCGAGGACCGCGCTGCCATGGCCTGCCGGTGCGACCAGCGCAGGCTTGGCGGCATAGCGAGCCAAAGCATGCGCCGCGCCCCAGGTGTCAGCGATCGCGGCGCGCGCCTGCACGCCGGATGCGGCAAGCCGGTCGATCAGGCCGGCGAGCATGGCTTCCTCGCCACCATGGAGGTGATCGGCGCCGGTGGAATCGATCACGAGGCCGTCCGGAGGATCGGCGGCGACGATCGGCGCGTAGCGCTGCAGCATCCACAGCGCGAGGCGGTCGAGCGACTGGACGTCTCCGACCGCGTCGTGATCTTGAACGATGAGGCCCTGGACGAGGACCCGCGCCTTCGTCGCCGGCATCCCGACGCGCACCCCAGCGGCTTGGGCCGCGGCGTCCACCGCAAGCACCACCTGCTTTCTCCCGTCACGGCCTATCAGAGCGAGCGGCGCCTCAGCCGGAGGCGCCGCGTCGCCAGCCTTCCGCCGAAGCCGGTCGGTGGACCAGCTCGGCAGGAAGAGCGAGACGACCCGAGTCATCACACGCCTCCACTTCAAAATCTGCACTTTCGCCCGCCCGGGCGCGGATCAGCTCCAGGAGCCAACGGTGGCGGCCGACGCCGGGAACTGGCAAGGCTGCCGAGGGCATGACGGAGACGCGCCATCGGGTAGCTGCGGCCGTGGGTTGACCGAAATCAGAGGCGTCGGTCTGGCGACGCCAGCGGCGCAATGCGATGCCGATCGTGCCGCTTCCCTCTGCGCAGAGCTGGAGCCTACGCGATGCGGTCATGTCGAGCCGCGCCACTTCGCCGACGACAGCGCCGAGCCCGCCGTGACGGAGACCTTCCTCGATACAGGCGAGCACAGTCTTGTCGTTGCCGGCCTCGACGTAGATCACGCGGTCGGGCGCGAGCCCGGCCTGGGCCAGCGCTGGTGCGAAGAGATCGGGCCGCGTGATGACCCAAAGGACCTTGCCTCTGGTTCGTGCGGCGACCCCGGCAGCAAAGAGTGCCGCCGCCGCGCCATCGACCGCGCCGTTACCGCCGCCGGCGATCTCGTGGAGCGCGCCGAGCGTCAAGCCACCGCCTGGAAGGCGCGAGTCGATGTCGGCGATCCCGAATGGAAGCACCGATTTCAAGCGCCGGCTTCGGCCTTCGATCTTCTCGATCTGCGCGCGCAATGACTCTATGGCGGGCTCGGGCCGCAACTTCGTTGTTGACCTCCGGGGACGGGTTCAGCATCATGTTCTTTATTTGTTCTACCTTTCGAGTTCGGGAGTCAAGCTCCGATCTGCCCCGTGCGCGCGTGACGGCGTTGCGCGTTTCTATGTGGAGTTCGGCTCTAGGTCGTATGGTGCGTCACCGAGAGCTGCGTTGCTAGACAGCAATTTCGCTGCACATTCGGTTCTGCCAACTTGTCGAGTGTCGATTATCACTCTAACCTCTCGGAATGAGGGGCAACACGAATCGACGCATGCATCCAGGAACGACAGTCCGGCAGGATTGCATCGAGAAGAACGGGCTAAGCGTGACCGATGCCGCGCGAATCCTCGGTGTCGATCGGCAAACCCTCAGTAACTTGCTGAACGCTCGGTCCGGCATCTCGCCCGAGATGGCTATTCGTTTGGAAAAGGCGTTCGGCACATCAGCCCGCGAATGGCTGATCCGGCAGCTCGATTACGAGCTGGCCGATGTCATGCGCCGGGCCAACAAGATTAAGGTCGGGGCTTTCCGTTCATCGGCCACGGAAAGCGGGGGAACTGATGAACGCCGTCGAGATTGAAGAGGCCATATCCAAGCTCGCCGAGCAGCCGTTCGACGCCGAGGAATTCCCATTCGCGTTCTTGGAAGCCTTCGGAAACAAGGAAACGACCCTCAAGCGCCTACGTAAGGGCGAGTCGAACAAATCCGACCTCGGTGGCGTCCTTCAGACTAACAACATTCATATCGCCGTCGCCGCTCCTGGCGATGTCACGAACACGCTTGCCGCGTTGAAGGCCAGTCCAGCGACGACCAGGGCTAAGGCGAAATTCGCTCTGGCGACAGACGGAGACACATTCGAGGCCGAAGACCTGACAAGCGGCGAGACGGTAGCCTGCGCCTACGCCGACTTCCCCGACCATTTTGGCTTCTTCCTGCCGCTCGCCGGCATCACTACCGTCAAGCAGCTCCGCGACAGCTCTTTCGACATCCGTGCCACCAGCCGCCTGAATCGCCTCTACGTCGAGCTTCTGAAGGACAATCCCGAATGGGGGACAGTCGAACGTCGCCCTGACATGAATCACTTCATGGCGCGGCTGATCTTCTGCTTCTTCGCCGAAGACACCGACATCTTCCGCGGCACGCGGCGCTTCACTACGACCGTAGAGCAGATGAGCGCCAAGGATTCGTCCAACACCCACGAGGTGATTGGTACGATATTCGTCGCTATGAACATGAAAGGGCCGGATCGTGCCACAGCAGGAATCCCTCGGTGGGCTGACCAGTTCCCCTATGTGAACGGTGGTCTCTTCTCTGGCAGCATGGAGGTGCCGCGCTTCAGCCGCATCGCGCGCTCGTACCTTCTCCATATCGGCAATCTAGATTGGACCAAGATTAACCCCGACATCTTCGGGTCGATGATTCAGGCCGTCGCGGAAGACGAAGAGCGCGGTGCGCTCGGAATGCATTACACCAGCGTGCCAAACATTTTGAAGGTACTGAATCCGCTGTTCCTGGATGATCTGCGAGCACGGTTGGAAGAGGCGGGTGACAACTCGCGGATGCTCCTCAATCTGCGGAAGCGCATGTCGCGGATAAGGATCTTCGATCCGGCCTGCGGCTCGGGGAACTTCCTTGTTATTGCCTACAAAGAAATGCGGGCGATCGAGGCCGAAATCAATCAGCGTCGTGGCGAGGGAGATCAACGCAGTGAAATCCCTCTAACTAATTTCCGAGGGATCGAGCTCCGCGACTTTCCGGCGGAAATCGCGCGTCTAGCGCTAATCATCGCCGAGTACCAGTGTGATGTTCTTTATCGCGGTCAGAAGGAGGCGCTGGCCGAGTTTCTGCCGCTCGATGCGCAGAACTGGATTACCTGCGGCAACGCGCTAAGAGTGGACTGGCTCAGTATCTGCCCTCCGACAGGAACTGGGGTGCGGTTTCGGGCTGAGGATCTGTTCCAAACACCGCTAGATCAGGCACAGATCGATTTCGAAAATGAGGGCGGCGAGACCTACATTTGCGGCAATCCGCAGTTCAAAGGCGCCAGAAAGCAAACGAAATCCCAAAAATCAGATATGGCATTGATTTTTGGAGGCCACAAAGATTTCCAAGATTGCGACTACGTGATCGCATGGTATTTGAAAGCGGCGGAATTTGCCAAATCGTGCGATGCCAATTTCGCCTTTGTTTCTACGAGCTCAGTTAGCGAGGGAGAGCAAGTTGCTCACCTTTGGTCTCGACTTTACGCCGACGATTTTCACATCATCTTTGCGCATCGCGGATTCAAGTGGAGAAACAATGCGTCCAACAACGCGGTTGTTCAGTGTGTAATCATCGGCATCGGAAGGAAAAAACCTCCGCGATGTGCCCTGTATGACGGTGAAACCAGGAGGGAGGTTGAATGCATCTCTCCCTATCTGATTGCCGGCTCGGAAACATACGTAACTACGAGGAGCTATCCGGTCTCTGCTGAACTGGGAACTATGGTTTCTGGAAGCATGGCGCGCGACGCAGGCAATCTGATTCTCACGTATGACGAGGCCGCAAATTTACTAAAAAGTCAGCCCTCCGCGGCGCCGCTATTGCGCAGCCTGTCGGGGTCCCAAGAGCTAATACACGTCCGAAATCGGAAATGCCTGTGGATCGAAGATGCGGATTTGGAGCTGGCTGAATCGATTCCGGAGGTGTCGGAAAGGATTGAAAGGGTGAAGGCGTTTCGCCTTAACTCTACAGCTAAAACAACTAGGGGCTATGCCGCTATCCCTCATAAATTCGCCCAGCGGGCTCACAAGGATTCTCTGTCACTGGTTGTAGCGGCGACCTCATCTGAGGAGCGCGAGTATATACCTGCCGACGTGATGGATGAGAACACCGTGATAACGAATCTGGCTTTCGTAATATATAAGCCATCGCTGTGGGAGTTTGCTTTAGTAGTATCAACGCTTCACATGAGTTGGATTGCGACCGTTTGCGGTAGATTGGAAACTCGCCTTCGGTATTCATCTACGCTTGGCTGGAATACGTTTCCCGTCCCCACGCTTACGGAAAAGAACAAAGCCGACTTGGCGCGTTGTGCCGAGGATATCCTTTTGACGCGCGAGGCTCATTTTCCCGCAACGATCGCGGATCTTTATGACCGGACCGCGATGCCTGCCGATCTCCGTGAAGCGCACGACCGCAACGATGAGGTCTTGGAGCGCATCTATATCGGTCGGCGGTTTCGCAATGACACCGAGCGATTAGAAAAGTTATTCGAGCTCTATAGCAAAATGTCCGCGGGAGCGGGTGCAACGAAGAAGCGAAGAGCGGGGGCCGGCGCGTGACAAAAGAACTGAAATCTGTCCCCTCCGTCTCGGTCTCCTATGCCCGTAACGGCAACTCGACCAAGGCCAACGCGCTCGGCATGCGGCCGATGCAGGAACGCGCCTATGAGAAGCGGGGTGAACAATATCTTCTCATCAAGTCGCCACCCGCGTCAGGCAAGAGCCGCGCGCTCATGTTCGTCGCCCTCGATAAACTCCACAATCAGGGGCTCAAGCAGGCAGTCATCGTTGTGCCGGAGAAATCGATCGGAGCCAGCTTCAACGATGAGCCGCTGACGCGGTTTGGGTTCTGGGCTGATTGGACCGTCGCCCCAAAATGGAACCTGTGCAACGCTCCCGGGTCGGACAATGGCGGCAAAGTCAATTCGGTCGAGGCGTTCCTGAACAGCGACGACAAGGTACTGGTGTGCACCCACGCCACCTTTCGCTTCGCCGTAGACCGGTTTGGAGTGGAAGCCTTCGACGATAGGCTGATCGCCGTGGACGAATTTCATCACGTCTCCGCTAACCCCGACAACAAGCTCGGCCTGTATCTCGGCCAGTTTATTGCCCGCGACCGCGTGCATGTCCTCGCGATGACCGGATCCTATTTCCGGGGCGACGCCGAAGCCGTGCTCGCTCCGCAGGACGAGTCGAAGTTCGATACCGTCACCTACACCTACTATGAGCAGCTCAATGGGTACGAATATCTGAAGCAGCTAGACATCGGCTATTTCTTCTATTCGGGTTCCTATGCCGAGGACATCGTCAACGTACTCGACCCAGCCGAAAAGACGATCATTCACATCCCTTCCGTCAACTCGCGTGAGAGCACGAAGGACAAGATTAGGGAGGTCGAGCACATCATCGAGGAATTGGGCGAATGGCAGGGAACCGACCCCGCGACGGGCTTCCAGTTGGTCAAGACACTGGAAGGCCGCGTCCTCCGCATTGCCGACTTAGTTGATGACGACGCTATCAAGCGGGACCGGGTTGCGGCCGCGCTGAAAGACCCGACGCAGAAGAACAATCGGGACCATGTGGACATCATCATCGCTCTCGGTATGGCGAAGGAGGGCTTTGATTGGATTTGGTGCGAGCACGCGCTGACGGTTGGTTATCGGTCGAGCCTTACCGAGATCGTGCAGATCATCGGGCGCGCCACCCGCGATGCGCCGGGCAAGACCCGCGCGCGCTTCACCAATCTGATTGCTGAACCGGACGCCTCCGAGGAAGCCGTCACCGAGGCAGTCAACGACACTCTCAAGGCGATCGCGGCGAGCCTTCTTATGGAGCAGGTGCTTGCCCCTAGGTTCGAGTTCAAGCCGAAGAACCCGCAGAGCGGGCCGACGCCCGGCTTCGACTACGGCGAGGATGGCTACGATCCAAACAAGACCAATGTCGGTTTCAACGAGGCGACGGGGCAGTTCGAGATCGAGATCAAGGGCCTTGTAGCTCCGAAGAGCGAGGAAGCACAGCGCATCTGCGAGCAGGACCTGAACGAAGTCATTGCCGCCTTCGTGCAGGACAGAACGACGATCGAACGCGGACTTTTCGATCCCGAGTTGGTGCCAGAGGAGCTGACGCAGCTCCGCATGGGCAAGATCATCAAGGACAAGTTCCCCGACCTGGACGAGGACGATCAGGAGGCAGTGCGTCAGCACGCCGTTGCCGCGCTTAATCTCACGCAGAAGGCGAAGGAAGTCGCCTTGGGCGGGGGCGAGAACGACGGCGAGAAGAGCCCGAACACCGCCTTTGTCGACGGCGTCCGCAAGTTTGTGAATGTCCACGACCTCGACATCGACCTAATCGACCGGATCAATCCTTTCGGCGAAGCCTATGCCATCCTCGCCAAGACCATGAGCGAGGAGAGCCTGAAGCAGGTTGCGGCCGTGATCGGGGCCAAGCGCGTCAACCTGACAATCGAGGAAGCGCGCGAGCTTGCTAAGCGGGCGTTGAAGTTCAAGCAGGAGCGTGGTCGGCTCCCTTCGATTACCTCGCCCGACGCCTGGGAAAAGCGCATGGCTGAGGGCGTGGCTTTCCTTCAACGCATGAAGGCGGAGGCGGTGCGTGGCTAAGGGATTCACCGACGAGGATGACGCGCTTCTCGAAGAGCTTGGCGTAGAGGTAGAACCAAAGAGGGAGTCGAGCCGGACACCGCGCGAAGAGCGTGTCATCGCCGGCTTCGAGGAGATTCAGCGTTTCGTCGAGCAACATGGTCATACCCCGCGGTACGGCGAAGATCGCGACATCTTCGAGCGGTTATATGCCGTGCGCCTCGACCGCCTTCGTGAGCTTCCCGACTGCCGCGCCATTATTGAACCTCTCGATCGTTTTGGGCTTGTGGCGGGCGCTGAACCTGCGGCGGATGGCGCCCCCAACGAACTAGACGACGACGAGCTTCTGGCGCAGCTCGGAGTAGACCCTGACGGGGCGGCCGACATCACGGAGCTGCGCCACGTTCGATCGGCAGCGGAGAAGCGCGCCGCGGAGGAAATCGCCACCCGCCAGACATGCGACGATTTCGATATCTTCCGGCCGTTGTTCGAGCAGGTTCAGAAGGAACTTAGCTCCGGCCTTCGGCAGACCCGCCGCTTCGAGCGAAAGTCCGAGATCGTGCCTGGCCGTTTCTATATTCTCGGCGGGCAGAAGGCCTATGTTGCTACGATGGAGCAGCCTGCCACCAACGAGCACGGTAACATCGACGCTCGGCTTCGCGTCATCTTCGACAACGGGACAGAGAGCAATTTGCTCATGCGGTCCCTTCAGAAGGCACTACAACAGGACCCTGCTGGTCGGCGTATTGTTGAGCCCTCGGCAGGCCCGCTCTTCTCTGATCAGAACGAGGACGGGGACGAGGCAAGCGGCATCGTCTACGTGCTACGCAGCCAATCCGATCATCCGGCCGTTGCAACTCATCATGACGTCCTGCACAAAATTGGCGTGACAGGCGGCGACGTCGCGCGGCGCATCGCCAACGCCCGTCTCGATCCGACCTTCCTTATGGCGGATGTCGAGGTCGTGGCGACCTACGAGTTGTTCAATATCAACCGCGCCCGACTAGAGAACCTGATCCACCGGATCTTTGGGCCCGCTCGCCTCGACGTTGAAATCAAAGACCGCTTCGGCCTGCCAATCATTCCGAGAGAATGGTTCCTTGTGCCGCTTTTCGTGATCGATGAAGCGATCGAGAGAATTAGAGACGGCACAATAACCGGCTACGTTTATGATCCGAGATCCGCGCGTCTCATCCGAGGTGCCAAGCAATAAAGTTGAGGAAGGCACATCAAGGCTTGAATTTCGCGCGCGACCAAAGGCGCGCGAGCGAGGAGACCGGGAGTTTGTAGTCGTCTCGTGAGGGGTTAAGTGGTCGGTGTGCTGGTCATTTTAGACGGCGAGGCGAGAGGCGCTGCTTGCGACATATCGACGAATACATGTTTTATCCGGATGACGTGGCTGCCGCTCTGGGTCAAGGCGCCTTCTAGGACAGCTAGCGCTAAGGAATGCGCAGATTCAGCCGTCAGACCGGCAGGTTCGCCATATGTCTTTCGAATTCGCGCGTCCACTGCCTCGACGACGGCGGAGGCGGGGAGCGCCAACACATAGCCAAGCATGAATCCCCAATCATGACCGGTAGCGTACTGCCCTGTCGCGAAGCGATCGACGCCCTGAGTAACATAGCTTCCGTTGAGGGTAGGGTCGCCGGCCCGAACACGCTTGCATTCGACGGCTACGTAGGCGTCCTCATCTCCAAATTGATGCAGAAACTGCAAGGTGATGTCGATCCGACCCAGGATGGTCGGGTCATTGGTCGCCATGTCCTCGAGCTCATGCTCGCCCCGAATCTGAAGGTTGGTCAATCCAAGTGATTTCTTGACCCGGCGCACCGCCTTCCGAACAACCATTGTGGTTGGCACTTCGAGCATGCCAGGCGTGAGATGCGGCTTTGCTTCGTCGCATCCCCTGCAAAGAAGATCGAGGACTGTGGCAATCTGATCGCCGGATAACGAGAACGCTGGAAGACCAAAAGGCGCGTCAGGCGTGAGCAACGGCATCCCCCCTCCGTAGCCAGTGGTCGGCTAGGATGACGTCCGCATCGTTCAGGCCGGCGGTCCGGCTCCAATTTCGGACCTCGCTTGGTTTTAAAATGAAGAGATCGTCTGCTCCATACAGTCTGACTTGTCGTCGTTCATTGAGGTAAGGCGGTATCGCAGCGTCGAGTTGACCTCGCAGCAATGCCGCCAACGCGTCGAGCTCGGCCGGATCGCCATCTCGCACTACCGGTTCGCGCCCGGGGCCGCCTTTGGCCATCAGGAACCGGACCGCTGTGACGCCGGGGACTCCAGAAGCTAAGTCGCCTTTGGTCAGGCGTGCTGGATAGATGACGGCTTCTAGGTGCCGCTCGTTTCTAGCGCGCAGATAGGTGTCGACGGTTCGCGCAACCTGACCGGCGTATGCTCGCAAAGCAGTAGCATTCGGTGGAGAAATGAGGCCGGCGCGCTCGCTCCGATTCTCGAAGATGAGATAACGTGCCCGCTCGACACTATCGCGAGCTAGGGTTCGCTCGTCAGCATCTAGGTCATATAGATCGAACACTGCTTCATCGAGCGCGGCGAGGCAGGCTGAGCTTGACGGGTCGGCCGCAGCTTTTTTTTCGGCTCCTATTAGCTCGGCAAGCAGCTCGGGATCGACTTCAGTCAGATCGGGGACCCGCAGAGACAGAAGGTCGTGCGGCTCAACGGTCGGGCGCTCCAACCCCCAGGTCGGCCCGCCGAAGGCAAACTGAAACGCCGTGAGGCTCGAGTTAAGGATTCCGCTTAGGGCGAAGGCGTATTTCGTCTCGGTGCCCACGAAGGAAACGCCGTAAAAATTTTGGGTGAACAATACATCGTCTTGACTGACAGCAGCGCTGTAGCGTCCGCGTTGTGCCCCGGATTCATTGCCAACCTTTGAGCAGAGCAAGAGGGGACCGCGGAATATGGACTCGCGCCGCGGTCGATGAAGCGTCTTGTGCGTGAAGCCGTCGAGCGCTTCCCAATCGAGCCGGAACGCTGAGAATTTATCAGGCGTGACAACCTTAAGACGACGGTAAGCGGCGGGTGGCGTATTCGCGTCACCTCGAACTTGGAATCCTTGGCCCCTGTTCGCGATGGGGTCGCGCTGGAGCGTATTTAGGAGTGAGTCAAATCGCGGAAAATCGTTCTCAAGACGCTCGATCAGCCAGCCGTCGCGAACGGTTCCGAACGTTGCGGCTTTAAGGATCGGTGGTGCGGCGAGCACCCGCTTAAGAGGGATAGAACGGATTTCGCCTGGTCCCAGACCGAAAACGCCGGTGCGCCGAAAATCGGGCGTCCAAGGAATAGATCCGACCAGCATTCGGTCGGATTGTGGTCCAAGCCCGCATCGAGCGAAAAAGAGAATTGCGGGACCGATTGCATCGGGGAAGAGGTCCTCCCGACGGAGATAAGAAAGGTTGATCAGCGCGACGGGCGCGAGGCGTTCAAACAGATGGTTCCGGGCGGCGACAGCGTGAACATCCTTAGAGAAGAACGGTGTCGCCTTCATCACCATGCCGACACGACCGCTATCGCCGGCTAGATCTGCCCCCAGCGACAAGAATGCTTGGTCCGGGCTCCGTCGCGGGCGTAGTGTCGAAGAGTCTGAAGCGCGTCGTCGTTCGGCACCGCCGTCCCTCTTCACGAACGTCCATGGAGGGTTACCTACAACGGCGTCGAAGGAGCGGTCCACGACTTGCGGGGGCAAATTATCGCCCAGCGAATCCCCCTCGAATAGCGTGGTATCGATTAGGCGATCGAATTTCAGATCGCGGATATTGCTGATCGGCTGCTCGTCCAGTTCGAGTGCCGCCAGATAAAGGCTAAAGGCGGCGATACCAAGTGCTGCGCGGTTGATATCGATGCCGAATAGCTGCGAGTAGAGGATGTGCCGAACGAGTTCACGGCTCGCCGGTTTCCCCTCCGCAGCGCGCCAAACCAGCCGCCGAAAGGCTTCGACCAAAAACGCACCCGATCCACACGCCGGATCGATTACGGCAGCGTGTGCAGGCAGGCCCTCAAAAACCGGATCCAGTGCTAGATGGACAAGTTCGATGGGCGTGTAGTGGAGGCCTTGGGATCGCGCTTCGTCGGCGGCGCTCGTGCGTGCAAACTGTTGGTAGATCGAACTGATGAGATCAACTGGGATGGCGTTGAAGCGGAACCGGAATAGGCGCCCCTGTCCGAGACGTTCTGGAATAAGGCTTCGCCCTTCCACGAAATCGCGAATGAGCTCCAGGTGTTTGGATGTCAGTTGTTCTCGCTCGGCTCCGGGATCGTCCATTGGAAAGAGGTCGCCGTTGAAGGTTGTCCTCAGCCAATCGAAAAGAGCAAATGCATTCGACGGCGTCGCAAACATCGCACTCAAATCTGCAGGCACATTCTCTGGTAGGAAGGGTTGGGCGATCCCACGATCCAACAGGTACCAAGTGAAAATGCAGCGCCCGATAAACCGCTGCGCGATATCGCGTGCGTGAGCCAGCGCACGTTCAGTTTGCGGATCACTCAGGGCCGTAAGACGATCCTCGAGCGCGGAAATTTCGGCCAGCAACTCTCGGTCAACGCGATGCTGCCGATTGATGCTTGATCCAATCGCGCTGGACCAGAAGGCGCCCGTTTCGGTGGCGATACGCCCACACTGAGCGTCGAGCGCGCGCAGGCGCTCGCCTGACTGGAGCACGAAACGGTCGATCGCTTTCGGTGTATGCTTCGCTTTCTCGCCAGTTTGCTCTGGCGACGCATAGCAATCGTATAGCCGTACATCCGTCGGCGTGACGATCCACAAAAGTGGTGCGACGCCGACGTTCCAAGCCGCCTCGTGCCACCGGCGCAGATCATCATCGGAAGGTTCGGCGTCTCCAGCATCCTTGAAGATGCTCGTGGGTGCGCTCTGGGCCGAGAAGACGGCGTCTGCTTGCAAGCCGACTCGCTCGTCGAAGAACACTGCGCGCATCTTGGCTGCGCGCGGATCGTGAGCGGGCACTAATCCGGGTGCCGCGCGCCCGTTGGCACCGAGGTATCCGGTCGCCTCCAGCACCTTTCTGTAGGCCGCACTAGTCAAGCCAACCCCCTGCGCGAGGCCGACGCGGTTTCGCGAGCGTTTCCAGGTCTGGCGACGTTCACACCAATGGCAGGCCTTTCGATTGGGCGGGCGACGAACAGTTCTAATTGCCCTGACGATCGGCTGGGATGAGGTAGCGAGAAGCCGGCAGATAGAGCTTCGAGATGAGGCTGCAGGCGGATGACGACGACGTCTTCAGCCAGGGGAGGGCCATCCGCATCGTCCACAAGGGACCAACCGCTGCCACCTCGGAGAATCAACGATTTGCCCCAAAGCGCGATGAAGGATGTGTGCTGGAGTCCCGTCTTGAGGCTGGCGAAAAGACTCAGATGTGGCTGGAGCTCGAAGTGAAAGCGGTCACGGAGGAGGACGGCGACGCGAAGCAGCAGGATCGTCTGCCAGGTGAACCGTGCCGGCGAGCCCTTTCCCTTTGGCGGAAGGTCGGCCGGAATAAGCGCGCGGCGGCTCGTCCACTCTCGCAGCGTCACAGTCGAGAGCCCTGTCAGCAGCGTCGCAGTGGGTGTCGTTACAAACCGCATAGTTCCCCAAAAGATCGAGTCTCGTACCCGAATTATCAGGAGAACGGGTATCAGACTCGATCTCTGTCGTAAATGACACGAAGGCCGGGATCGAGGAAACGAGGAGCGGCTGGGCTTCGCCGCGCCCCTGGGAAAGCCGCGAGAACGCCTGCCCGGACAGCTAGGCGATTCCAAGTTGCTTTGGCGCGTCAACGAGAGGGTTGTCATCGCGCGAGGGCGATAGTGCAACAAGCTGTTGCACGAACCATGCCCAGGGACGGATATTGACGGCCTCAAGCTCATGCAGCCATCTTCACGCGCTTCTTGGCGAGCATAGCGCGGACGAACTTGTCCCATTTCGCCATGGCGGCGCGTTTCTCCGCCATGTAGTTCCAGCGGTCGTAGTGCTTGGAGCTGACGTCCTGAAGCGCATGGTTCTGCAAGCGGTCACGAATCTCCTTCGAGATGCCGGCCTTGCCCGCCAGGGTTTTGAAGGTCCTCCGCAGATCGCGGTTTGTCACATAGGGGATCACGCCGCGGTCCCGCTGACGCCACATGAACGAATAAAGTGTGCCGTGGCTGACGGGCTTCGATGGGTCCTTTGCTGAAGGGAAGAACCAGCCGTATTCATTGACGTTGACGGAGGAGATCAGCTCCGCAGCAAGATCCGGCACCGGCACGGCATGAGGCTGATCGTTCTTGGTCCTTGACCAGTCGATTATCTTCTCCTTAGCGTCCCACTGGTCGATGTGCAGGCTCGCAATCTCCTCGACCCGCTGTCCGGTCAGCATGAGAATTCGAACCGCCCGAGTATATGGCGGGTGGACAGGGGTGTCGGGGCATTCCAGCCAGCGATAGAGTTGGACGAACTCGTCCTCGTCGAGCCAGCGCGTGCCCTTGACCTTTGGTTCGGTCGGAATGCCTGTCGCCGGATTGAATGGGATACGGAAGCGCCGAGCGGATTGCTGCCGATAGTCGTTGTCCGACTTCATGCCCCAGCTAAAGGCGGCGTGGATGTAAGACCGCACATGGTCGGCCATCGACTTGGCTCCGCGTTCGTAGATGGGCCGGATCAGTTCGATGATTTCCTCTGACTCGATCTCGCGGGCTAGGCGGTTGCGCCCGAGCGTTTCCGCGATCTTGTTCAGTCCCTTTTCGGTTTCTTTCCAGGAGGGTTTGTTCGCAGCCTTAAGCGACGCGACATAGCCCTCGAACAGATCGGCCACGGTGCCGGGGCGCGTGTCGGTCGCGATCTTGATGCTTCGGCCCTTCTGGATCACGTCAGCAAAGTCGCGCTTGAAGATTTCTCGCGCCTGCGCGAGCGACATTGATGGGTAGGCGCCGAGCTTCTTCTTGGTGCGCTTCCCATCGCGCCACTGCTGCGCCATCCAATCGGCAGTCACGCGCTTCGGCATGGGCTTGAGGACCAGAACGAGACGACCGGTGCCGCGCCCTTCGCCGTCGGCGAGGTTTTCTTGCTTCTGGCTCATCTCGACGCGCTTCAGCGCATGTCGGATCGCTGTGTCGGTCAGGCTTGGCATGCGTTCCTCCTGGTCTCCCAACTGGGATCGGTCGAGGAGAAACGGGGATCGTTTGCTGGGATCGGAAAGCCGCTTTCAACCCCTCTAACCGCCCCCAATTTGCCATAACCGCCCCCCGTACGCAATGCACAAAGAGCGGCTATTCCATTGATGTTTCAGTGGTATCGAGCGTGATCCAGCGTGATCGAAATGGGGGTAGTGGGGTGGTTGTGCACGAGAATCACCGCCGTGGCGGAAAGTTCCAGCGCACGCTTGACGACTTCGCGCGGATAGACCGGCGTGTGATCGACCGTGCCGAGGCCCTGCACTTCGTCCGCGATCAAGGCATTGCGCTTGTCGAGAAACAGCAGGCGGAACTGTTCCCGCGCCTCGTGCGCCATGGCGGTATGACAATAATCGATCAGCGATTTCCAGGAGGAAAGCACCGG
>Ga0105239_10001234_pt1 | contig 34856 bp, 30 predicted proteins | sample KBSC44metaG_FD_92761 | JGI IMG/M metagenome (GOLD analysis project Ga0105239, IMG submission 92761) | Corn rhizosphere microbial communities from Kellogg Biological Station, Michigan, USA - KBS C4-4 metaG | ecosystem: Host-associated > Plants > Roots > Rhizosphere > Soil | place: Michigan, USA... | reverse complement strand
TACCTTCAGCATATTTTTGCCATTCAAAAATTGCAACGCTCGGAAATGGGTGAACTCAATGTTGATAATTGGCTCGGCCTGATTCCCTGGCACAGCAGTAATTAAAAGGATGCATTATTAATGCAAAACATCGGGTTAAAACAACAGAGGAGGAGAAACAACGAGTTAAACAAAACCACTTCCTATGGAGAGAGATAATTGAAGAGAGATTGTATAAAATTACACTAGTTTTTAGATACTAGTGATTCACATAACAAATGGCCCACTTGTGCAAAACCCTTTCTTGGCTTCTATTGCTGCCTTGAAATGCTTTTTGTCGTTAAGGTGGGCCATTCGTTTTTGGAATCTATTTTGAGACTACCTCTCTTCTCATTTCCCATTGGCCTGTCAAGCAAAGCCCTCCTAATCAAATGCCTGATAGATTGTGAAGCGTGCTTCACGGATAATATTTTATTACTCTGTGCATACCTAGGAGGTTTTATGGCGACTGCTACTACTCAACAAAAAACAGTAAGCGCTGAGCGGGAGCTTCAGTGCATTAATCTGCTTCGTTTCCTGTCTGTAGATATGATTCAAAAAGCAAACAGCGGTCACCCCGGGCTTCCTTTAGGTGCAGCCCCAATGGCAACGGTTCTATTCCAGAATTTTATGCGCTTTAACCCCAAAAATCCGAACTGGTTTAACCGTGATCGCTTTGTTCTTTCGGCTGGACACGGATCCGCGCTTTTATACAGCCTTCTATATGCCACCGGTTACGATCTTTCTTTAGATGACCTGAAGAAGTTCCGGCAGTTCGGCAGTAAAACGGCAGGCCATCCCGAACGCAACCACGCTCCGGGTGTTGAAATTACCACGGGACCTCTCGGACAAGGTTTTGCCAATGGTGTCGGTTTTGCCATAGCGGAAGCGCATTTGGCCGCTGTATTCAACCGCCCTCAGTATAACCTTTTTGATCACTACACCTACGCTATCGTCAGTGATGGTGACTTGATGGAAGGCGTTGCCGCGGAAGCCGCTTCTTTAGCCGGACACTTAAAGCTCGGCAAGCTGATTTACCTCTACGACAGCAATAACATTACCTTATCTGCCGCAACAGACCTGACATTCACCGAAGATGTGCAAAAACGCTTTGAATCCTACGATTGGCAAGTACTGCATGTGAAAGATGGCAATGATACCCAGGCTATCTACAAACAAATTGAAGCAGCCAAGAAAGAAACCGAAAAGCCAACTTTAATCATCGTTACCACTCATATTGGCTACGGATCCCCCAAACAGGACAGCTACAAATCCCATGGTTCACCTCTCGGCCCGGAAGACGTGATTAAAACCAAGGAAAAGCTTGGCTGGCCAACGACACCTGAGTTTTACGTTCCCCAGGAAGCCCTGGATGAATTTCACAAAGCGGGTAAGGCGGGTGCCAAGCTGGAAGATGAGTGGAATGCCCTGTTGGCAGACTACCGTAAAAACTTCCCGGATGACGCCAAAGCTCTCGATCCGTTGCTTGATGGCCGCCTGAACCCGGGCTGGGAAAAATCACTTCCCGTTTTTGAAGCGGATGCCAAAGGTTTAGCAACCCGCGCGGCTTCCGGAAAAGTATTGAACGCTGTTGCCCCCAGTCTGCCTTTCCTATTGGGCGGTTCCGCTGACCTTAACCCTTCGACCAATACCGAATTGAAGGGAATGGGAGATTTTGAAGCCCCTCTGGATAATGAACCCAATCACGAAGGGGTTTCTGGAGGTGTATGGAGCTATGCGGGCCGTAATATATGCTTCGGCGTCCGCGAGCATGCCATGGGTTCCATTATGAACGGTATGGCTGCCCATGGTGCAATCATTCCTTTCGGTGGAACGTTCTTAACCTTCTCCGACTACATGCGCCCTGCTATCCGTTTAGCCTCCTTAATGAATCTGCAATCTATTTATGTGTTCACACACGATAGCATTGCTCTTGGCGAAGACGGCCCAACCCACCAACCTATTGAACATGTAGCCAGCTTACGCGCAATTCCACATCTCGACGTTATTCGCCCTGCTGACGCCAATGAAACCGTTTACGCCTGGAAGGTGGCCATTGAATCCAGAACCCGCCCGACGGCTCTGATTCTGTCCCGTCAAAACTTGCCAACCTTGGACCGCAAGCAATATGCCTCTGCAGAAAACCTGGCCAAAGGGGCTTATATTCTCAAGGATGCAGATAACGGCAAGCCGGACGTGATCTTGATGGCAAGCGGTTCAGAAGTTTCTTTGATTGTTGAAGCGGCTGAACAGCTCAAAAAAGAGGGACTTCAGGTCCGCCTCGTTTCCTTCCCCAGCTGGGAATTATTTGAAGCACAAGACAAGGCTTACCAGGAGTCCGTATTGCCCAAAGCTGTTACTCGCAGGCTTGCGGTTGAAGCGGGTGTACCACAGGGCTGGGAACGCTATGTTGGCGACAATGGCAACATTATTGCCATTAACAACGAATTTGGTGTTTCGGCTCCTGCAGATGAAGCGCTTAAACACTTTGGTTTCACAGCGGACAATGTTGCTGCACGCGCCAAAGCGTTAGTAAAACAGTAAGTTATCGCGTCATTCCCGAAATAATCGGGAATGACTTTTATACTCTACGTTTAGAAATCAGAGAAAGAGAAGATCATGACAAACTCAAATCCTCTCAAACAACTCGAAAGTCTTGGCCAAAGCATTTGGGTCGACTACATTCGCCGCCAATTCCTCGAAAATGGCGATTTGGAAAAACTGATTCAAGATGATGGCATCAGTGGTGTTACCTCAAATCCCGCTATTTTTGAAAAAGCGATTGCCCATAGCAACGATTACGATGCTGTGATTGAGCAAATGGCGGGTCAAACTCCTGAGGCCATTTATAACGCTTTAAGTATCCAGGATATTCAACGGGCTGCCGATCAGTTTCAGCAGCTCTACATCAGCACAAAAAGCCTCGATGGTTATGTGAGCCTTGAAGTTGCACCGTCGTTTGCGCGTAACAAAGAAGGTACCTTGGCCGAAGCCCGTCGTTTATGGCGCGAAGTGGAACGCCCGAACGTAATGATTAAAGTTCCCGGAACCAGTGAGTGCGTTGAAGCTATTCGCGACTTGATCCGTGACGGAATCAATATCAACGTGACGCTGCTTTTCAGCCTCGAAAACTATGAAGCCGTTGCCAAAGCCTATATTGAAGGATTAGAAGCTCGCTTAGAACAAGGCCAAAACCTGCAAAATGTCGCCTCTGTAGCCAGTTTTTTCCTCAGCCGGATTGATACGTTGATTGATCCAATGCTGGAAGAAAAGGCGAAAGATTCGAATCCGGAAATTGCGAAAGCAGCCAAGGCAGCCATTGGTGAAGTTGCGATTGCATCCGCGAAAAAAGCATACCAAATTTATAAACAACTTTTTGAAACCGAACGCTTCGAGAAGCTTGTTTCACACGGTGCACAACCACAGCGACTTTTATGGGCCAGCACCAGCAGCAAAAACCCCAACTACTCCGATGTAAAATACGTTGAAACCTTGATTGGTCCTCATACAGTCAATACAGTGCCGATGGAAACCCTCGATGCTTACCGGGATCATGGTAAGCCAACTGTCACAGTCGAAGCAGAACTCGACAAAGCTGATGCGGTGATTGCCTCCTTGCCTCAACTGGGCCTTAACCTTGCTGATTTAACCAAACAACTGGAAAATGAAGGCATCGATAAATTCACCCAGCCTTTTACAAAGCTCATGGAAGCAATTACTGAAAAAGGTAAGGCAAAAGGGGTTGCTGTCGCAGCTTCTAAAAAATAAATTCCAAGACTATTGATTTTTAAATTTGTAAAAGAGGAGAAGGACTATTGTTCTTCTCCTCTTTTTTCGATGTAGATAAGCAACCCGTAATCCCTCTAATGGCTCCTATGCAAAGGATCTTTTTAGAAGTATAAGATTTCATACACTGTCTTTATTGAATCCATTGGGATTGGGAGGTTATAGGTTCATCATGACAACCACCACGCAGTTTGAGCTTGGGATTATGGGGCTCGGCACTATGGGCAGAAATCTGGCCCTGAATTGTGCCGATCATGGATATTTTGTGGCGGGCTTTGATGTCGGGGCAAAAGCGGTTGAATCTTTCAATGCCGCCGGAAATGACACTCAAAAAATCCAGGGATTCACTGAGCTTAAGGATTTTGTGGCCAGTCTCAAATCCCCTCGCGCAATTGTTATCCTTGTTCCTGCTTCCGTGGTAGATACCGCGATTGAAAGCCTTCTGCCTCTGCTCCAAGAGGGCGATATCCTTATTGATTCCGGGAATTCCCACTATGTGGATACCAACCGCCGAATCAAACTGCTGCAAGATAAAAAACTCCATTTTATGGGAATGGGAATTTCTGGGGGAGAAGAAGGTGCCCGCTTTGGCCCCAGCATGATGCCGGGCGGCAATAAAACTGCCTATGAGCGTATCCGTCCTGTTTTGGAAGCCGTCTGTGCCAAAGTAAATGATGAACCTTGCGTGGCGTATATGGGTGAAGGCTCAGCAGGGCACTATGTAAAAATGGTACACAACGGCATTGAATACGGCATTATGCAGCTCATCGCCGAAAGCTATGACTTTCTGAAGCATGGGTTGGGTTTATCGAATGAGCGCTTGCGTTCAACTTTTCAACACTGGAGTCAGGGGCCTAACAAAGGTTTCTTAATGGAAATTACCGCCGAGATTTTCACACATAAAGATGATGAGACTCAGGGATTCCTCATCGATAAAATTATGGATGCCGCCAAACAAAAAGGCACCGGCATGTGGGCGTCTCAGGATGCGATGTCACTTCATGTTCCCATTCCCACCATTGATACTGCCGTTTGTATGCGCGATTTATCGGTTTTAAAAGCGGATCGGGTTACTTTAAGCGATTATTGCCCATCCGCCTTCCTCGCTAGTCGGCAAAGCGAAGATCCCTCGGTTGATGCAACTCTTATTGATCAGCTTGAACTTGCATTGGGAATGGCCATTCTGGTGACTTATGCACAAGGCATGTCTCTGATTAAAGTGGCATCTGAAGCATATCAATACAACATTAACCTCTGCAAAGTTGCCAAAATATGGCGTGGTGGATGCATTATTCGTTCCAATCTACTTGAGCCTATTGCAGAAGCATTTGAAAAGAACTCCCAACTTTCTACCCTGCTGTTAGATGAAAACCTCAGAGAATGGCTTCGAGACCGCTATAAAGCCCTATGTGATATCTTAGCGAAAGGAATCGAATTTGAAATTCCCCTTGCTGCGTTTTCATCGTCTCTTGCCTATTATCAGGCCTATCATCGGGCCTCATTACCATCAAACCTGATTCAGGCTCAACGGGATTACTTCGGTGCCCATACGTATGAGCGGCTCGATAAGCCAGGCATTTTCCATACCCAATGGAATCCAGAAATTAAGGAGGCTAACCATGCCCTCGTCTAAAGCTGTAATCTTTGTCATTTTCGGATTGGCTGGAGACCTTTCCTGGCGCAAGCTTTGCCCCGCTCTGTTTAATCTTTACCTGGATAAACGATTACCAGAAAAGTTTCTGATTATCGGTACAGGACGCAGTCCTCAGGATACGAAAGCTTTAAACAAGCACTTATCCGAGGGGATTCAGAAATTTTCACGACAAACCTATGCGGATGAAGATTTACAAACCTTCCTGAAGGCCCTTTGTTATCATCAGCTCGATTTAAAAGACTCTACTGCCTATGAGAGCCTGGCGAGTCAGATTAAACAACAAGAAAAAGACTGGCAAACCGAAAAAGAAACCGAACAACTTTATTATATGGCTACCCCCCCGGCCTCTTTTGGTCAAATAGCCTCAATGCTCGGTAAAGTCGGCTTAGCCAAAAATCGCAGCCATGCACGACTGGTACTGGAAAAGCCTTTTGGCCACGATCTCGAATCCGCCCTTCAGCTCAACAAAGATCTCCAAGCCCATTTTGATGAATCCCAGATTTACCGGATTGATCATTACCTTGGCAAAGAAACCGTCCAGAATATCTTGGCTTTCCGCTTTGCCAATCCCATGTTTGAGCCCATTTGGAACCGTCATTACATCGATCATGTCACAATTACAGTGGCTGAAGATATTGGCATTGAAAATCGCGCCGATTACTACGAGAATGCGGGCGCTTTACGAGACATGATACAGAATCATATCTTGCAACTACTCTGCCTGGTGGCGATGGAGCCACCAATTTCTTTTGAAGCCAATGAAGTTCGCAATAAAAAAGTGAACGTACTCCATTCGATTCGGCCCATTGAGGAAAGCCATGCTTATCAAATGGCAGTGCGTGGACAATATAATTCCGGCTGGATACAAGGAGAGCCCGTAGACGAATATCGTAAAGAAGCTAATGTGAAACCTAAATCCAATACAGAAACTTTCGCAGCGGTAAAACTTTTTGTTGATAACTGGCGCTGGCGGGATGTGCCTTTTTATCTGCGCACCGGCAAGCGACTCACCGAGAAAGTATCGGAAATTTCGATTCGTTTCCGAGATGTCCCCCACCAAGCCTTTCCCAGCAGTGCAACCTTAGGCTATCAACCGGGTCGACTGGTTATTTGCATTCAACCAACAGAAGGCATTGTTTTAAAGTTCCATGCCAAGCAGCCAGGTCAGGAACTCCGCATTGTGCCCGTCAATATGCACTTCTGTTATAACGAAGCCTTTAATCAACGGGTACCCGAGGCTTATGAAACCTTGCTTTGGGATGCTGTGGAAGGCGATGCAACACTTTTTATGCGTGCAGACCAAGTAGAAGCAGCATGGCAAATTGTGATGCCAATCCTAAACTTCTGGGCAGCCAATCCCCCCATCGATTTTCCCAACTATGCTGCCGGAACATGGGGTCCACAAACCGCAGAAGGACTCATTGCAGCAGATGGACGTTATTGGCTTAACCCTACCAGCCTGGATGGCTGTTACCCCAGCACAATTGATAACAAAGTCAGTGAAAAAGCCACTGCGGCAAAAGCCGCATCGAAGCAAGGCGCCTCTAAGAATAGAGATAAAAAGCAGCCCAATGCAAAGCCGGATATGGTGAAGGCATGATCATTGAAACTTTCCCCTCCCAGCAAGCGGTAAGCTTAGCCGCTGCTAGGCAGTTTAGTCAGCTCGCTCAAGCTGCCGTTGAAAAGCATGGGAGTTTTGCGGTGGCTCTTTCCGGTGGCAGTACGCCCAAATTGTTATTTGAAACCCTCGCGCAGGCCCCTTTCCGAGAAGGCATCCCCTGGAAACAAATCGAGATTTTTTGGGGAGATGAACGTTGGGTTTCTGCGGATGACGATCGCAGCAATGAAAAAATGGCACTTCAGGCGTTATTAAGTCACGTGCATATCCCTGAGTCTCAGATTCATCCGATGTATCACGCCAAAGCCAGTCTGGAAGAAGCCAGTGCCCTCTATGAAAAAGAGCTTAAAAAACTTGGCCGCCCGTTGGATTTGGTTCTCTTGGGACTGGGAGACAATGGACATACGGCCTCTCTTTTTCCCCATACCCACGTTTTAGACGAAACCGAGAAACTTGTCGATTATTTCTATTTGGAAGAGCAGCAAATGAGCCGAATGACACTCACTGCAACTGCAATTAATCAGGCCAGTCATATTTTGTTCCTGGTTTGTGGGGAAGATAAAGCAAAGATTGCTCACACAGTCCTTGAAGGAGCCAAAAAACCTTCAGAATGGCCTGCACAACTTATTCAGCCTGAACACGGTCAGTTAACGTGGCTCCTTGATCAAGCTGCAGCATCACGGTTGATTAATATCCAGTAACCATAGAGTAATAAGCCAATATCTCAAATGATTTTCTGTGATTAGATTATGTAACTTCGTTCAAAATGCAAAATCAGGGTCTAGCAGATATACCCTGCTTATTTAGGTAAGTCAGGATTTGGGTATAGACAGCCGTAACCGTATTTCCCGACATACATGCGTGAATAGTGGGTGACTCGACTGTAAAGGATGCCCCCTGACTCGAATTAGCCACCGTATAAGGGCATGCTAAATCCTGACTCCATTCAATATGCTTATTTTCTCGATAACACGGCTGACAACGCAGCAAAGGGGCGCCATTTCCCATGCTGGGCTCCCATAAAACTCCGTTAACCAAGTTGATATTCTGACTATAACCATAAGCAACGGGGTTAGTGCTGCCCCATAGGATAATCGATTGTTTATTCACAGCTTTAGAAGCGTGGTTAAAGACACTATCAAGACCGATAAAAAGCCGACTGGCTTTCAAAGCTGCAATTGCATGTCGTATACACGGTGCATTGATTTTTTCCACACCCGGAATTTCTGGATCATTGCTAGAGCCAAGTTGCCCAATTTTTAATCCTAATTTTTGCTGAAGAAGTTGACAAAGTTGGTGCCAATTTTGCAACGGCCAGTCTTTATAAGGTGAATGGCTCGATTTAGTCTGAATTAAAATATAATCCGAATAACGCTTAGCCCATTCCTGCATTTCAGGAGTTAAATGCACGCTTAATTCATCGCAGAAAGGAACACCAACTTCCTGGCAAAAGTAAGCAATCATATGCTGATTTAAAGGAACAGGAGGCAGGCCGGGAGGTGCAGACCAACCCCACCATTGTGGATAGTCCATGCTAAAGGTATGAGTCGCACGCTTACCTAATAGAGACGCCGTGTAATTATCAATATCGTCCATATTGTTTGGACAATCATCAGGAAGAATAATCAAATGATCTAAATGAGGATTATCTTCCAGTATCGATTTTGCAGGACTAGACGAAAAACACACAGCTCTTAGTTCAACATCTAATCGCTTTAGAGCAGGAAAAAGCGCTGTAAGCATCAATATATCGCCATATGCCGCATAACGGACAAACTGAACAATACTGTCTTTATCGTAATACAAGAGCGGTGCATTCCTTTTAATAGTTTTAAGCCCAAAACTCACTTAAAGAGGGAGATTTCAAAATTTCCTGCTTCACAATTCAAGCAAAGCTCATCACTACAACAATTTTTTCAGCTGCTCAAACACAAGAACGGGCATATTATTCGCCATACAGTGGTGTTGTGTGGAGTTGATATCTATAAAGCCTTCAGGCGTCACCGTCGGATACGGAACAGTATAGGGACAGAGATAATCCTTTGATGCCTCGATATGCTTATTCTCCCGGTAACACGGCTGGCAACGCAGTAAGGGTGGGCCATTTCCCATACTTGCATCCCAAGGAATGCCATTCACCATATTAATATTCTGCTCATACGCAAAGGCCGTTGGATTCGTACTGCCCCACAAAATAACCGACTTTTTCCCAACAGCCCGTGAGCCATGGTTAAACACGCTATCCAAGCCGATAAAAAGCTTACTGGACTTTAAAGCCGCCAAGGCAATACGAATATTCGAAGTCTCAATTTTCTGAACATTCGGTAAGCCAGGATCGTTTGCATGCCCGATCTGCAAAACAGGTATCTTCAAATGATTTTGGATTAAATCAACCAAAATCAGCCAATTGTACATAGACCAGTTTTTATAGGGAGACCAATGCGTTTTAGTTTGGATCAAGATGGCATTGGAAAACTGGCTTCCCCACTCCAGCATTTCATCGGTTAAATGTACAGTCAACTCATCGCAATAGGGAATGTCCATCTTTCGGCAATTTTGCATCAATACATGCTCATGGAGGACCTGAGTCGGTAAGCCTGGATGCTCCCACCATTTTGAATATTCAAAATAGTATGACCTGTCGGCCTTTTCACCCGTTACTTGTTCGGCATACCGATAGGCATCATTGATGTAAAGGTTATGCCCGGGGGGTAGAACGATTAAATTTTCGAGATCGGGGTTATCTTCAAGAATAGAAAAATAAGACGAAGAGCAAATGCACCGAACTCGGTATCCCTTTTTCTTAAACGCGCGAAAAAGAGCGGTCATCATTAACAAGTCGCCTAAGCTACCCGGGCGGAAGAGCTCGACTAAAGGTGCACTCATAACAACAAGCCTTCTAATGGAACGCTTCTCTGTTATCGACACTTTATAACGAGAATTGATTATAGGCTTTGCAGAGCAGTTTGAGCCTCACTATCTATACGTTTCCCTTGGTGCACAATGGGCTTGGCAGGAATACCCACAACCGTCGTCTCCGCAAGAACATCTTTCACCACAACAGAGCCTGCACCCACCTGGACATCATCTCCGAGCTTAATATTACCCAAAACAGAAGCTCCCGTACCCACAGTTACTCTATTTCCCAGGGTAGGGTGCCGCTTGCCCTTGTTTTTACCTGTTCCACCCAAGGTAACCTGTTGATACAGGTTGACATCGTCACCGATAACAGTCGTTTCACCAATCACCACGCCATGGCCGTGATCAATAAAGAGTCGTCGCCCAATTTGGGCACCCGGATGGATTTCAATACCCGTCAAACACCGTGTCCAGTGAGAAAAGAGACGAGCCATCAATTTGAAACCACGCTGCCAAAGCCAATGATTGAGGCGATAAGACCAGATTGCATGCAGCCCCGGACAGCAGAGCACGGTTTCCAGAGCTGTACGAGCAGCCATATCGCGCTCTAAAACAACCTGGATGTCCTCTTGAAGCATTAACCTAAAGCCTTTCGAACAATGGCATAAGAACAAAATTCAATCTTATGGAATCAACTTAAAGCCATTGTAATCGAAATTATAATTTCCTACTTCAGGTAGGAAAGAAGACTATTCTGTAAAACACGTGCGGTTACATTCAAAGACGCTTCCAAGGTATTTTGCTGACTATTCAGTGCCGCTATCGTTGACGGCATATCCACATCCTGAAGCGTTGCGTATTGTTGTGTCAGAACCGATTTTCGATCGTCGATACGACCCTGCGAGAGACTCAAGCGATTGGAAACAGCACCCACAGTGGCTTGTTGGCCCGTAATGGTATTAAGATTCGCCGTCAGCTCATCAAGTCGCGCCTGAATTTCAGCGGTTTGGTTTGTATCCGAACTGGCATTTAAGTCGTTTTTCAAATCAAGCAAAGTTTTAAAGATACCCTGAGAACCTACCGCAAACGTATTCGGCAATGGTGAGGACGATGTTACTGACGCACTCCCTAATAAGTCGCTGCCATTTACATTAACATTCACCTGAACGCCTTTTGCAATTTCCGAGCTTCTTTGCCAAGCGAGAGTCGAAGGAGTTCCGGAATAAGTAACCGTATCTCCAGAGCGACTAAAGGGAGGTGTATCTGTTTTCATACCACCATAAATATAGGTTCCGCCTACTTCTGTGTTCCCTAGCTGAACCATTTGATCAATGATTTGATCGATCTCAAGCCCAATTGATTTTCGGCCGTCACTACCCGTGGTAAAGTTGGCCGCCTGAGTGGTAATTTCCTGAGCACGCTGAATTAAACTTACCATGCTATTCATGGCTGAGTCAGACGTATTCGCCTCTGATATAGCGCTTTGAATATTTTTGGCATACTGCTGATCCGTTCGCAGTGTGTTGGATAAATCGAGAACTTGCACTAATCCGACAGGATCATCAGAAGGACGGTTAATATTTTGCCCAGACGAAAGCTTCTGCTGAAGAGAAGACGTGCTATTCAAATTATTATGTAAAAATGTCAACGACTGTTGCGTTAAATAATTATTGGTAATCCGCATTCCCATCGATTAAATCTCCTGAGGATAGCTAATTTTGTTATCCTGCCATGTTGATAATGGTTTGATACATTTGATCCAGTGTTGAAATCACTTTTGAAGAGGCCTCAAAAGCACGCTGAAATCGGAGCAAATCGATAGTCTCCTCATCCGTGTTTACACCGGATACGGATGATCTTTGTTGAGACAGCGAGCCTACCAGTGCAGCCTGGGATTTCGCAGAGCTTTGATAACTGCTCGCATCAATTCCTAAACTCGTTGTCATTCCTGTCAAATAATCGATCGGGTTTGATCCTAAACTGGCATCCGTTTTATCACGCAACTGCGCCATTAAGGTTGCATTTCGTCCATCCCCCACACCCGCAAAGTTACCTGTTTGTGTTGAGTCATCACTGGCTGCTGCCAGTAAAGTAGGATCTTTCACAATGTCTGAATTCGCGACATAGTGAAACATAGCCAGTGGTTCCGAAGGGTTTAATGTGGCATCCGTTTTAAAAACAGGATTACTGGTTGCTAAGTTCCCATTCAAATCACGACCTGTTGTCTGCAATGTATTCACAGCCGTCACGATACTGGTTAACAAAGTATCCAATTTACCCAGAAGACCGCGAACTGTAGTTAAAGTGGGATCATTCCCACCCATATCATTAATCCCTTTAAGGGTTCCTGAACTTATTTCCGCCCCTGTCCCGTCATTGAGAATAACACCCCCATTAGTAGTCTGAATTAAAGATGGAACATCATCTGGAGCAGGCGTTGTTCCTGTATTTTGAACGACTTGGAGGCTATCAAGCTGTGATACACCTTTAATCATATTTTGTCCCGCAATGGAAACATCCACCTGCCCACTGTCGTAGTTTGTAACCTTAATATCAACAAGGTTTGATAATTTATCGAGTATCAGGTCCCGTTGATCTAAAAGATCATTGGCGTTAGCACCTGATGATTGAACCGAGGCGATACTTTGGTTAATTTTCACGATAGAAGATAACATCGTATTGATTTTATTTGCCGTAATCGCAAGCTGACTGGTAGCGAATGATGTTGTATCCGCAGGATCACCTACCAGGTTTTTACGTAAATCAACAAGCTGCTGTCCTTCCTGTTGGAAGGTGGTTACCATGTCCGCCGCTTGCTGCATAAATTGGGAACGCACCGCTGTACTGCCGGGGCTTACGCTGAGCTGTTGAGCCGTATCGTAAAAGTTTTGCATTGCCGTATTCGCACCATTGGTAGAAGGCTCTGCAATAATTCCTTGCAACTGGTCGTAAACACCATTCATTGTCGTATTCTGGCCTGAGATGCCATTGGCCAATCGATATTGCGCATCGAGGAATTGATCCCGACTACGAGTTACTTGAGTAATGATCGAGCCCTGGCCTACTTGCCCTTGAGAAATTTGGCTGAGTGACGGTGCTGCATATGGATCAGCTGAAGAGATATCCGCTCTTTGCTTGGTGTAACCCTCAGTATTGGCATTAGAAATGTTCGCGTTCACAACGTTCATGGCACCCTGTGCCGTGAGTAAAGCACGGTGAGCATTATACAATCCAAAAAAACCGGGAGAGATCATGCAAACCTACTTTCTCTCTCTATCTAAAATTACCCAATCAAATAACTTAATGTCTGAAACCCTGATGTAAAAGTTTATTTAGTAATTAAAAGCTTGATCGATAGCTTTTACGCTGAATGGTTCACCGTTGAATTAAGCCCAGGACGTGGAGGAGCGTCTGCCCGAGCACCTGGCTTGCTAGCGAACGCACCATAACTGGAGCCCTCTGGAGCAACTGCTGTTGCAACAATGTCAATCGTTTCTCTTACCCATCCTAAGGAGAGTTCTAATAGTCCCTTAATCTCATCATTCAGATTTTTTCCTTCTCTGAGAGCAACCTGAAGGTTTTGTTGAAGTGTTCTTAATTTACGTGCCAATCCATTAAAACCATTTGGTAAGGCTGCAATAAGCTCATTCAAGCTCATATTTTCACAACCCATACTTCTGTGTAATTTGCAACGTTCCTGCTCCAATTGGCGAGCCCGTTGATTCAAAGTTAACAAAGTGCGATCCACAGCTTGTAGAACTGTCATTCGCTCAGAAGGCGATAAATCACCCTTGATTAAAATATCTCTTTTTTTAATTAAATTATGCTTATGAGCAAGATAACATTGTAATAACGAGTCAATCACTACATGAAGCGAATCCAACTGATTTTTGTCAAAATGAGGGGGTTTATTTTCTTGCAAAGTTGTTTCAATCATCATCTGTCACAAACTCTCTATATCAAGGGAGGGCTTAAACGCGATAATCCGTCAGTAAGCTTTCACCAAAAGCATAAGCGCGTTGAATATCCTGAGAAGTAACACCCACAAATCCTGCTTTTTTAGCAATTTCCTGAATTTCAGGAATTGCACGCGCCAAACGCGCATTGTGATCCATTGAACTTTCATTTGTATCAGGTGCTTGTTGCGTCCGGTCGACCATCCGAGCCTGGTTGCCAGCCGGTTTATTGGCAACAGCCTGAACGTTAGTATCGGCCGTTGGATCGATTCTGTTTTTACTCACGGCTTTACGAGCTTCCCAGGCCTGTTGAGCCTTAAGCGCTTGCAGCGAGGTAGAATTACCAGAAATAGGGGTCGACATGAGAATTACAACTTCCGTATTTTAGGCGCAAGTGACGTATTCACCACATCCGGTGTTAAAGATTTTATTGCAGGCAGTTTTGGAGCAAGGCTTGTTGTCGAATCAGGATTCGACTGTTGAACTGAAGAACTAGTGGCAGTTTTACCCGAATCTGCACTCATTTGAGTTGACATTTGTTGATAGATACTTTCAGCAAGTCCTAAACCACTGCCACCGGGCTGATTAGCCATACCTTTCGCGAATTGCTCGTTGAGCATGCCACGCCAATATTCTTCAGCGCTGCCACCGCCCATCATGCTATTTTCACGATCAATAGTCTTGTCCATCTGTTCAATCATTTGTTGAATAAAAACAGATTCAAATTCCTGAGCGGATTTTTTTAACTTCTTATGATCCTCGTCCCCAGGATTAGAAAAGCCCTGTTGCAATTGTTGCAACTGAGAATTTTGAGACTGCATTTGCCAGGCAGCCATATTCACATTGTTATAACTTCCAAGAGGACTACTCATCGGCAAATTTCCAATTCCACATCATACTTATACGGTTGTATAGAATTTCTCTCTTATCCGTCATTATTGGCGATCTTTATAGAGACTCCCTCCACCCAATGGCCTATGAAGGGATTAATATCGTACGAATAAAGGATTAATACTTGATTGCAATAAACAAGTGAAACCCGTAAAAAATCGATTAACTCCACTTACCGAAGGATCTCTATTAATAAGATAGACAGAGTTCATGCAAGGCTCTAGAATTAAGAAATATTGTTCCTAAATACGGTAGTATCCAGAGCCCACGCCGGTGGATTTCTTACAACTGGGAACCCGGAACTTATGCCCCTGGATTGGTTAAGTCAGATTGTTATTACCTATAGAACCCAACTGGTTGCCTGGGGCAGCTTTTTGTTGAGTTTTAGCATTCTGACCGGACTTATTTACGGAATTTATGTTCGCTTCATCCGACAGAGCCAAGCTGAGCAGTTATTAAAAGGCTTGCTCATTATTCTGTTCTTTTTTGTCGGGACACTTATTTTTGCCAGCGTGTTCAACCCGTTTTTATTGGGACACCTGTTTTCTATTAGTATTCAAACCGTCCTCGTCGGCCTCATTATTATTTTCCAACCTGAATTAAGACGGATGCTCCTATTTCTAGGGCAAGGCGAGCTATTTGGCACGAGTACCAGCAGTACAGATGAACGCGAAGAAACCCATAGCGATTATCTGGTTAATACCTTGACCGAAACCGTGCGTTTCCTAAGTAAGGCCAAACGAGGTGCTTTAATTGTATTAGAGTCCTCCACTAGCCATGGTGGAGAGTATTTGGAAATGGGAACCGCTCTGGATGCAAGATTAAGCACCGAATTGATGCTCACTATTTTCCACCTGAACACACCACTCCACGATGGTGCGGTTGTTATCGGGAGCAATAATCGAGTTTTAGCGGCAGGTGTGCTTTTACCACTGACCGAAGATCCCAAATTGAGCTGGCAATACGGAACCCGACACAGAGCTGCAATCGGTCTCACTGAGATTTCAGATAGTCGTTGCCTGGTTGTTTCCGAGGAAACCGGCAGCATTTCTCTGGCGCAAGCAGGAAAGTTGGAAAAATTTGCCAATGCCGAAGAGCTCCGTAAAACCCTTGCCCGACTCTACCAGGTAGAATCTGCTAACGAAGAAGTAAGCAGCAAGCGTAAAGCATCCCTGCAAAGCTCTCTTCAAAAGTTATTTCAAGGCCGGAAGGTTCCACCGACCTCTAACAAGCATTAATTTTCGAGAACTTTCAAAACGCTACCGGCTGTATAAAGGGAGCCTGTTACAATACCCAAGGCGTTTGAATCAATTCTAAGTTCTAAACGCAGGCGGCTCAAAGCATCTATTGGGTTTTGAACTGCTTTTACTGAAGGGATTTGAGGTAACCCAAAGCCTTTATAGTAGTCTTCCAGAGATTTAGCCAGAACTTCCGGCTGATGATACAAGTGTTGAGGCTCGCTTGAAGTTATAATGATTGCCTGGGGCTGAGGAAAAACATCCAAAAGATTCAACAGAGTTTCAATGGGTCGGTTATTCCGCAAACTCAAAACCCAAACGAAGGGCGTATCCGTATAGTAGAAGCGTAAAGCCTCTGCCAAAGCCTCAAAGCCGTCTGCATTATGAGAGCCATCGACTAAAATTCGCTCTTTTGGAAATAACTGAAAGCGTGCCGGCCAATTCGTGGTGGCTAATCCTTCACCCAGGGCGGCTGAAGTGATCGTAAAGCCTTGCTCTCTGAGTTGCTCGGTACAAGCCAACACAATCGCCGCATTATCCTTTTGATATGGCGGCGTAAGAGACAAACGAAAGCTGTCTCCCGTAGATATTTTCCTAATAACAAGACCTGTAGCGGCGCTGCTTAATGCAGGCTCTACAATTAAGTCATCTGAATGGGCCTGAAACATAGGTGAGGACATCACATTAGCTTGTTTACCAATAACCGATTGGGCTTCAGGAGGAAGGCTTCCGCCTAAAATAACGGGTACGTTCCGCTTAAGAATACCAGCCTTTTCAAACGCAATAGCACCAAGGGTATTACCCAGTAACTTCATATGATCCAAGCCAATACTGGTGATAACCGTTAAAACAGGTGCTTGAATCACGTTAGTCGAGTCGAGCCGACCACCCAACCCCGTCTCAAAAACAGCAATATCAACATTTTGAGAAACAAAATACTGATAAGCCACGATATTAATGAATTCAAAGTAAGTCGGCCAGTCTTCACGTGGCCAGCTTAACTCTTCCAAGTGAGCCTTGAGTTCGAATACCACTGTGGCGAAATGCTCCGGAGAAATAGACATATTATCAATCGCAATTCGCTCACGTACAGTAATCAAATGCGGACTGATAAAGCGACCTGTTCTGTACCCTGCAACCTTCAACACATTGGATAACATCGCAGTGACAGAACCTTTTCCGTTCGTACCCGCAATATGCACAATGGGCACAGCATCCTGTGGATTTCCAAGAGTGTCCAAGACAGCTCTCATGCGCGCAAGCCCCAATTTCATTGCTGAAATATCCAGGCTATCCAGAAATGCCAGCGCTTGCTTTTCACTCGAAGAGACTTCGGTACAAACGGATTCCCGAATCAACATGATTGAATAAACTACCTTTATCTAAGCCATTAGCGACGTGAAGGAACCAGGGGCTGCATATCATCAGCAGGACGGGAGTAATCGCTTGGGCGACGATTGTAACCCGTTTGCGGACCTCCACCGTAACCCGGCATCGGTTGATCTCGTTGCGGAGGTGCCTGAGGAATCGGGCGAGTTTGATACAGCGGTTGCTGTCTACGCTCCTGCTGCTGATAGTAACTCGGGCCACTTCCGTTTCCGTAGTTATTTTGTTGCGGAGAAGGAGCATTATTGTCCTCTTCATCCGGATCCTGAAGTTGCGGCTGAGCATCTGGACCCGCAGGGTTTGGCGCAGGATTCACTAAGGGTTGATCAACACCTTCGCCTGTACCGGTTGTGGTATCTGTGGGCAAAGGACTTGCAGACATTCCGCCATCTTTATCGCTCAGATTACGGATATTGTAAGTTGTGAAATCTTCATCCTTAAGCGATTTAGCAAACGCGAGGTCAAAACTACGCGGGGACATATTGGCTGTATAAGCACCCATATAGGCTTTCCAGATTCTGGCAGGTAACGAACCACCTGTCATACCCTTCATCGGGGTATTGTCATCATTACCGACCCAAACGCCGGTTACAATATCTGGCGTAAAGCCGATAAACCAAGCATCCCGGTAGTCATCACTCGTACCGGTTTTACCCGCCGCCGGGCGGCCGATATTCGCCGCGACACCCGTGCCCTGAGAAATTACCCCTTCCATCATACGGATCATGGTATCCGTTGTGGTGCGGTTTAACACATTCACTTTTACCGCATGTTCACGATAAATTTCCTGACCGGATTCATCAATAATACTGGTGATTCCATAGGGCTCTACTTTTACACCCTGGTTCGGTAAAACGCCAAAGGCAGAAGTGATATCAATCATTTTAACGCCGGAACCACCCAAGGTTAAGCCCAGGTAAGGCTCGAGAGTACTGTGGATACCCATTTGCTGAGCAAGGCGAATAACATTATCGGCCCCAATTTCGTGAATTACTTTTACTGCAACAATATTATCCGAGGTAATCAAGGCACGGGCCAAGGTCATATACCCGTGATATGTTTTATCGTAGTTTTGGGGCTGCCAGTCTCCTAACTTAATAGGCTCATCCAGATAGACTCGGGTGGGCTCATACCCTTTGTCGATGGCGGCAGTGTATGTAAAGATTTTAAAAAGAGAGCCTGGAGAACGGGTTGCGCTTGCAACACGATCGAATTGACTTTGTTGATAGTTTTTACCGCCGACATAAGCCAAAATAGCGCCGCTTTGAACATTAAGCGATAACACTGCACCTTGCTGACGGCTTCCCGTACGGCCTGCCGTATTGGATTGATTCACAAGCGCTTGTTCCGCAAGGCGCTGAGCCCTCAAATCAAGCGTAGTATTAATCTTTAAACCACTCTGCCAAAAGGATTGCTCGTCCAGATTCAAAAAGCGCATGACACGGGTCATAATGTACTGATTAAAAAATGGGGCTTTATCGGAAGCGGAAAGCGCCCGTCCATTTGGATTTAAACGCACTTTCGCCTGTTTGTAGTTTTCAACTTGTTCAGCTGTTAATTTTCCAACCGCCTTGAGGTTATTTAAAACTTCGTTGCGACGCGCTTTCGCAGCTTTTAAGTTTTGATAGGGATTGTATGCTGAAGGCGCCTGAGGTAAGCCCGCTAACAAAGCGGCTTCCGGAATCGTCAGTCGACTGGGCGGCTTCCCAAAGTAGATTTCACTGGCTGCTTCAATACCGTAGGCACCTTCACCAAAGTAGGTATTGTTGACGTACAACTCTAGAATCTGCTTTTTGCTCAAGCTTTGCTCCAACTTCATGGCCAGGGCTGCTTCACGAACTTTACGAGACATGGAGCGTTCATTGCTTAAAAAGATATTTCGAGCCAACTGCTGGGTAAGAGTACTCGCCCCCTCACGGATTTTTTTATGCGTTAAGTCCGTCAGTATGGCACGGGCAACCGCCACCGGATCCACCCCATTGTGTGTATAGAAACGACGATCTTCGGTCGCAATCAACGCATCAATAAAATAAGGTGACACATTATCCAGACGCACACTGTTATGCCGAAACTTCCCAAACGACATAATGGGGGTGCCATCTGCCGCAAAAACCTGAGTCCACTTGGTCGGATTAATCCCTTCGCGTAGTACCTTGTCGATAGGAGGAAGGTTCTGCGTTACGCTATAAAAGTAGCCAGCGACGGCGATGACGGCCATCGTTATCATAGCTAGCAAAGTACGAAGCATAAGCACAGATTCCTATTATTAGTACAAAGGGCTATTGGCTTAGAGAATGCTGCAAATGGGAATTAGCAGCCGACACTATTGTATCGGAAAGAGACAGAAACCCCATGCATAGCTCTATACAGATTCTTAACAAAAGCAAGGAGTGACTCAGGGTGGACTTACCCCCTTCGTAAAGCCCCAACAAGGTTTAGCTGGAGCAATTAAAAATTTTTAAATGTTTTTTATTTTTATAACTATTTAGATTTACGGTGAAGGCTTGGTTAATTTTCAGTTCATGGGGATGAGGTCTTAAGGATAATAATAATGACTATTAATGGCTCGTCTTTTGAGACGTTCATTTCTAAACTTAAATCCGAAAAGCCGCCTTCACACAAGCCTGGCAGGTCACGCATCAATATGAATTCCCAGGACAGTTTTGACTCGCTTACAACTGCCAGCACAAAAGGAATAGATGAGCATTTATCAGAGTTACTGATTGCCAGCCAGGGCTCTAAAGTTCAATACCTGATTCCGGAATGCTATTACACTGATCCCAAGCTGCGAACGGAGTTTGTTCAAAAATTAATCAAAACAGAAAAACCGGCAGCTATTCATCAGTACTTTTCTCAACTCGCCAACAAATTTCCAGTAAACAGCGTAGCCTTTTACAACATTATGAATGCGGGCTTAGCTCTGCAAAAAAAGGTCTGTTTCACTAAAATCGAGAAACTCCAAAAACAAAGCCTTTCATTAATCCATTCTCCTCGACAATATTTCCAAGAAAGACGTGAAGTAAAAAAACAACTTCAGCGTATTGAAAATGAGCAACATAAATTATCACAAGCTCTCGAAAAACGACCCGACAATGCTGATTTTTCTGAGCTGGAAGGCTTCCCCAGAATTCCCGAAGACGTGACGACAGTATGTCCTCAGTACAGTCTGCAGACGACAGAACCAAAAATTGATTTAACATATTTGAAAGACGAGCTTGATTCACCGTTGAATAGAAACTCCAAAACAAGCTCTACAGAACCATTAAAGCCTTCTCCTACTCAGGCAGATGACCCTCTACAACCTGAAACAGCCCTAACAAGGCAAAATACAGGCTCATTCTACAGTCCTTTATCCAATACCTTCAGCAGGAGTGATTTTCACTCTTCCTCCAGGACATCCACCACTTCAATCGCAAATGAGCTTTCCAATTCAACCGAGCAGTTTCCTTTCCTGGTAGAAAACGCGGAAGGTGGATTCTCAAAATTAACGCTCAAACGCGATAGTCTTGCTTCTATTAGTGATAATGAAGAGTTCATCCCGAAAATTACCCGGCCAGGCAGTAATGAGTCTCTTGAAGACCAAAAGTCAGGGGTCATTGACATCGGCTATAAGGCAACACCGGAAGAATTAGCAAAAATGCACCACCAAACTCTCGAACCTTCCAGTACGAGTACAGGAGATCAATTGCTCCTGCCACGGATATATCAGCCTTAAGAATCGATCCGATTTGTGCTTGCCCTTGCTCTTGTGGCGCGCGTATACTGAAAGCGACATTCGTCACATAGAAGAAAGGAGCTCAGACCGATGCTTCATAAAATTTCTGTTATTGGTGCCGGAAATGTTGGCGCCACGCTTGCACAACGTCTTGCTGAAGCGGAACTCGCCAAGCATGTGGCCATCGTTGATATTCTGGAAGGTATTCCTCAGGGTAAGGGGCTCGATATCTTAGAATCCGCTCCTGTTTATGGCTACGATACCCGTGTTGTGGGCAGCAATACCTATGATGTCATCTCTGATTCTGAAATCGTTGTTATTACAGCCGGTATCGCTCGTAAGCCCGGCATGAGCCGTGATGACTTATTGTCTACCAATGCTCGCATCGTAACCGATGTTTGCGGCAACATTAAAAAGTTTGCTCCCAAAGCAATGGTTATCGTCGTTTCCAATCCCTTGGATGCAATGTGCCATGTTGCATTAAAAGCTACCGGATTCCCTCCAAACCGGGTTTTTGGAATGGCTGGCGTTCTGGATTCCGCTCGTTACCGTTCCTTTATTGCAGAAGCGCTTGATGTTTCTGTTGAAGATGTCCAAGGCTTCGTACTCGGTGGTCACGGCGATACCATGGTTCCACTGCCTCGTTACACAACCGTTGCCGGTATTCCATTAAGCCAAATGATGTCTGCCGACAAAATTGAGAAGATTGTCGACCGAGCTCGTAATGGCGGCGCGGAAATCGTTGCTCATCTTAAAACAGGCTCTGCTTTCTACGCGCCGAGCGCTTCGGTTGTAGCGATGATTGAATCCATTGTTAAAGACAAAAAGAAGATTCTTCCTTGCGCGGTACATCTCGCTGGCGAATATGGCATTAAAGACCTTTACGTCGGTGTTTTGGTTAAACTCGGCAAAGCAGGAATCGAGCAGATCATTGAAGTTGAACTCACGGATGCTGAAAAACAACAACTCAAAAAGTCAGCGGATGCAGTGCAGGAACTCGTTACTGCACTCGAAAAATTGAGCGCCGTGACAGCCTAAAAAGCAAAACTCTTCTACTCAAAAGCGCCAGAACAAATTGTTCTGGCGCTTTTTTGCAATCAATGAAAATTAGATGACTTAGGATTTTTTCTTCCAATGCTCATCCTCTTTTTCATATTCTTTTTTGACAGCGCTCCAGGCAACTCGATGAGCAATCTCTTCTCGGTCCTCACTGTGTCGACGTTTATCGGGATCTTTATACTCATTCCAAGCATGATTAAATGCTTCTTTATAAATGCTCTGAGCATGATCCGGTAGAACATGTTGAACAGAGTCCGGTAAGTCTTGAGTGGTTGGATACGGCATAATTTTCTCTTCCTCAATTTATAATGAGAAGATAATTTATCTTAACGCTAATGCCGATAGCCCACTATAGACCGTATGAGTATAGTTTCTTAGCAATTGAGGGAATAACAATTTGTAATTAGTTAATGCATCTCGATTTGTCCAGCCTTGGGATCTTTCTTTCCACTACCCAGGAAAAAAATCAACCATAGACAAACGAGGAACAGCATGCCGACAGACCAGAAAATATCACTATAGGACATAACGAGTGATTGCATTGTAAGCATGCCATCCAACAGAGTATGTGCTTTCATTGTCGCGACAATGGATCCATCCCCAATGAAGCGATGACTCATCCCTTGTACAAACTGTCTGACTTGAGGCTGGTACATCGTCACATGTTCAACTAATCGGGCATGATGATAGGTTGCACGTTGATCCAACAGCGTGGTTAAACCTGCAATCCCGATACTTCCACCTATTTGACGAGTTAAACTGAAGAAGCCAACCGCAGAATGAACTTCTTTCGGAGGAATCGCACTCATAGTTGCCAATGTCAGTGGCATAAACATTAGGACAGTACCAAACCCCCTGAAGATGTTCGGCCAGAATAATTGATCTGCACCGGTATCAATATTAATATTTGCAAAAGCAAATAGTGCAGCGCTTAAAATTAAAGCGCCTGCCAAAACGACCCAACGAGCATCAAATTTCTGAGCCAAACTACTACTTACCACCATAAAAGCTGCGGAAGCCAAGGCGGAGGGGAGCATTAAAAGCCCGGTTTGCGTTGCATCCATGCCGAGTACGGATTGCGCAAAAATCGGTATCGCAAAAACCGATCCATAAAGACCGATCCCTAAGACCACTGAAAAAACGCTCCCCGCAACCAAGGCACGATGCCTGAGTACTCGCAGGTCAACTGCCGGAGCCGAGGTTGTCAGCTCTTGCCATATAAACAAGACTGTTCCAACAAAGGACGTAATTGCCATACTAATAATAAAGGGAGATTGGAACCATTGTTCCCGATTTCCTTCTTCCAGCATGACCTGAAGTCCGGCAAGACTCATAATCAGGAATAGAATACCGAACCAGTCCACTGAAGGCATTTTACCGTCAGTTCTTTTGACGTGATCCTGCAAGAAAAATACACTTGCACAAATAACAGCTAAAATTCCGAACGGAATATTAATGTAAAAAATCCAACGCCAGCCCATGTTATCGGTTAAGTAGCCGCCCAAGACTGGTCCCAGGGCAGGACCAACCATAACCCCCATACCAAAAATAGCTTGTGCAAAGCCTTGCTCTTTGGGAGTACGAAAGGTTTCAAAAATAATACTTTGCCCTTTGGCCAGCAAGCCACCCCCGGTCAAGCCTTGCAGAATACGAGCGGCAACCAGAAGGGGTAACGTATTTGCCATACCACAAAGTACGGAACTAATAGTGAAGCCAATTAAGCAGAAAATGAAATAGTTCTTTTTCCCAAAAGCTTCACCTAACCATGCACTGAGTGGAATCATAACGACATTCGCCATCGCATAGCCTGTAACCGTCCATGCAACCTCTGAGACAGTTACCCCCATCGTCGCCTGAATATGAGGTAAAGCGACGTTCACGATGCTCGAGTCAATAACTTCCATTACAGCACCCAAGCATGCTGTTAACACGATAGCCCAACGCCACCATGTCGGTTTTTCCTCTAAGGTCTGCGCTTTAACTTGTGTTTCATTGGAATCTCTGGAAGACTGTAACTCCCAGCTTTCTTCTGATTGATTTTCGTTACTCATGATGACTGCTCTCCCTTCACGTGGGAAGCAAGCGGGTGGAGGCCATGCAAAAACAATTCTATTAAAGTTTCAATATAGTCTGCTTCTGAATAAGGATGCTTCAAAACACCTTGTTTCAAGACAAACATCATGATGCTGCTAGAGAAAGCTTGAGCAACCTGGTAAGGCTCCAAGTCTTCTCGAATAACCCCTTGCTCCTGAGCTTCCTGCAAACACGTCGCTAAGGCCCGAAGTGTCGGAATGTTCGTCACTTGAAAAATTTCTTTGGCTTCTTCAGGCAAAATATTAATAGTACTTAAGCAAACCCGTATCATCGGTTCTCTTCCACGAATATGCTCACAATAGATTTTGGCAAAACACCGAAAATCTTGATGAATATCACCACTGAAGTGAAAATTATCCTGAAACAGTTCAGCCGCCTGATCCATGCTTTTTTTGACGACAGCCAGAAAGAGATCTTCTTTACTGGAAAAGTGACGGAAAAGCGTGGTTTCGTGTATACCTGCAACCCTGGCGATTTCCTTGGTTGTAGCACCTTTGAGACCCGCTTCGCCAAAAACTGCTTCTGCAGCTTCCAACAACTGTTCTCGTGTTCGAACTTTATCTAAGCGAGGCGCTTTTTCACGTTCTGACATCAGCTTGGATCCCTAGGTTAAAATTTTTGCGTTGAGTAAAAGGTTCACCAGCCTCCTCCCTCAATTAATAGGAGAGAAGAGGAATCGGCTAATCGTGGGTTTCCGTAACCGTATGGGTTGTCGTCGTTGTAGCGGTTTGATTTTCAGCATTATTTTCCGCGGTATCAACCATAACAATGACGGACATACCCGGCGTTAAACGATCTTCATAACCCCGAATTGATTTACGATCAAATAGGATTTTAACCGGAATCCGTTGCACAACTTTGGTAAAGTTACCGGTAGCATTTTCCGGAGGTAACAAGGCAAATTGCGCACCCGACGCAGGAGAGAAGCCATCAACCCAGCCTTTGAAGTGATGGTGCGGGAATGTGTCCACAGCAAGCTCGACAGGTTGTCCATGTTTCATATTTTCTAATTGGGTTTCTTTAAAGTTCGCAACAACCCAGATATCGGTAGAAACAATCGATAATAAGCTTTCGGCAGGCTGAATGCGCTGACCAACCTCAACTGTTTTACGGCCAATACGACCTTCGACAGGAGCTTTGATGACAGTGTAGGAGAGATTCAGTTTCGCCTGCTTAACTTGATCTTCTGCCACATGAACTTGCGCTAAAGCATTTTGGTATTGGCTTTTAACAATATCTACCTGGTTGATTTGGGCTTCAGCACTTTGGTAGGTCCCTTTAGACTGAATAACACGAGATACATTTCCACCAATAGCAGCCATTAACTCACCTGCACGTGCCTGTGATTGGGCCAAGCTTGCTTTAGCGGCTGCAACACCCGCCTGTGCAACCTGCATGTTAGTTCTGGCGGCATCCAACTGTTGAGCGGAAACAGCATCCGATTGAAGACTTATATAACGACGGTAGTCAGCAGCCGCTTTCTCGTAAGTGGCATTTTGCTGAGCGACGTTTTGACGGGCCGTTTCAACCGCAGCTTTGGCTTCCCGAACAGCTTCTTTACTTTGACTGACAGAGGATTGAGAGGCTCTCAAGCCCCCTTGTGCCTGTTGAATTTGGCCATTCGCCTGTCGTTTTGAAAATGAAATATTTTTTTCTGCCGTAACAGCCTGACTTTTAGCCAGTTCTAAATTATGTTCCGCTTCACTGAGTGCCAGCTTGTAGTCAGTCGGATCAAGCACAGCAACAATGTCGCCGGCATGGACAATCTGGTTATCGTCTACCAAAACTTTTTCAACCGTCCCGGAAACACGAGAACTCACGGGGTGAAGATGACCAACAATGGTTGCATCGTCTGTATCTTGAAGACTGGCATGTGTAAACCAGTAGATACCACCGACAATGGCAAGCACGAGAAAAGCAATAACAATAATTGTGAGCGATTTATAACGTCTTTTTTGGGCATCACCCTTAGCGATTGATGGTGAACTGGACGATTCTTGAGGGCTACTCATCGGTAAAAATCCTCTTTAATAATAAATGCTTTATAAACTTGGACGAAAAGAGTTAGGGTGTATTCATAATTAGTGGATACTAAACCTAAGCTCTTGTCCTTTAGGGCTTAGAGATAAGGTTCGCCTTGGTGTCGCCAGGAGTTCCGAAACCGGAGCATATTCAAACATACGTGAGGATTGAGGAACGACGCAGCAACAAAGTAGACACAATTAGGAATGCATCCTAAAAGCCGCCACCAAGGGCTTTGTACAGGTTAACCGTCGCAATCGCCGCATCGCTTTTACTTTGCGCTTTCAATTGTTCGTATTGCAGCAGTTCGCTTTGCGCTTGATACACATTCAATTTAGGAATCAGACCTTGATTTTGCTGATCCTGGGTGATCTCCAAGGAATGCTTTGTAAGATCAAGACGTTCCGAATTACTATTCAAAGCGTCGTAGCTGGTTTTCAACAACGAGAGCTGATCTTCAACTTCTTTCATTGCAGTGAGGATCGTTTGTCTGTAATTCGCAATTTGCTCTTTTTGCTTGGCTCTCTGCAGGCGTTTTTCACCCACCCAAGCACCGCCTTCGTAAATTGGCTGACTGCCTTGTACCATTTCCACATTGGAAAAACTATCTCCGCTAAATGTTTTTGCGAAGTCCCTACCAGCCCAGGAGGCAAAGGCAGACAGTTTGAGAGTAGGTAAGAGGCGCTTACGAGCAACGGTAACATCAATAGCAGCACGCTTTAAACGGAGTTCTTGTGCCGCGATATCGGGACGACGTATGAGTAATCCATCCAAGGTGCCCATTTGAGTTGTGGATGGCAGTTGGAAATCCTGAAGCTTGCCGCGTTCCAAATGGCTTTCAGACTGTGGAGGCCGCCCCGTTAATACGGCCAACTGGTGAGCAAACAATGCTTGCTGCTGTTTGTAATTCGTTAAATTCGTGAGGGCTTGAGCAACATCCCGCTCGGAACGAATGACCTCATCGTAGCTGGTTAATCCAGCCTGATGCTGATTTGCCTTCAGGTCGTGAATCCGTTGAAACAACTCTAAGCTTTCTTGTTGAGAACTTACAGAATAATCTGCTCGCAACAGGTTGAAGTAAGCCGTCGCAACTTCTCCCTGGACAGAAAGTAATAAAGATCGGCTATCTTGTTCAACGGCTTGAAGTTCTGTTTTGGCTGAACGCGTCCGATCCGCATTCATACCAAATAAATCGACTTGGTAAGAAGGCATAAAACTCAATAAGAAAAGGCTTAGATTACCGGGAAGACCTCCCGCAATCCCACCCGGTAAGCCTACGTGAGCATAGGAAGGAGAAAAGGATAAGTGAGGGAGTTGATCGGACCTAATCTTTATCACTTGCGCACGAGACTGCTCGATACGATGAATCGATGCTTCCAAACGCGGGCTATCACGAAGAGCATCACTCATATATCGTGCCAGGTAAGCATCTTGATACTGATTCCACCATTCTTTATCCGGGAATTGCGCTTCAAGTTGGGTACTGAGCATAGAGCTGGCTTTACCCACATCGCTGGTATTTGACGTTCCGACTGTAGGAACAGCTTCTTCCCATTGTGCACCAGCTTTAACAGGCAAGAGCACATTCGCCGTAGACTTCTCGCCTTCGGAGAGCTGAGAATCATTTTTAAGTGCTTTTGCATCGACAGAGAAAGTCGTCAGTAAAAGCAAGGCCAAACTAAAAGATGTGGCTGTTTGCATCCGAAAAAAGCGGAAAGAGTGAGCCATGATCAATAAACGTCCATTCTGGGCGATGTGACAGAGTGACAAATAGAACTAAATGCTAATGTTGTTGGGTCGATTGAATCAATTTGATTTAGAAATGCAAGTGTTTACTTGCTTTTTAATATAGCTGATTTCGATTTTAACTGCAAGTGTTTACTAGCGTTTATTTTACATTTTAGAAACAAATGCTAGCAAGCACTAGCCATACTGCGTAGCTTGGCTTAAAGACGAAAGGATTCTGTATTTAATTACTATTAGCTTAGTCCAGGCATTAAAAAAAGCCAGCCTGATAAATCAGGCTGACTTTTAAAGATCTCAAAAACGTTTTTAATGTCTGTCGTGCTTATCCTTAAAGATAGCCACACGCTCATTCGCTTTCATTTGTTGAATTTTCATTCGCTCACCAAGCCCGATATGACCACCGGATCGATGGGCCTGTTCAGCATAACGATTAATATGTGCTTCACGACGACGAAGTTGACGAGCCTCATGAGGGTTAATTGTTCCATTACGGATACCTTGACGGATTCGATGCTCGTCTTTACGTTGCCATTGATTCATCGCCATTGCACTTCCTGCAACAGAGACTAATACCAACGCGCTTAACAGACCGGCAAAAAGCTTAGATTGTTTCATGGCTTCTCCTTTGTCCTACCTTTTCAGGCAACACGATTAACGGTAACGACGATTGTTCCAACGCATATCGCGAACTTCGCCTGGCATCATCCCTGCATGATTTCTGCGGAATCGATTCATATTATGATGACCGTTTCTGCCCCAGCCACCACGATTGTCGCGATGAGCCCAGTTTCTATCATGATCGTAATGGCGGTCCTGAGCCATCGCTGGCATAGCCATTGCAAAGACCAAGGTTAAAAACGATAACGCTGAGATGAGCAGTTTAGAATTTTTAATTTTCATGGTCTATTCTCCCATCGATTATGAATTGGATACGTATACTTAGTCAGGTAGCTATTGCTCTACCACCAACCGCCACCATTGCCGTGGGTACGATTCCACCACATATCACGACGAACATCCGGCGGGATATAAGAGCGTCCACCGCCCCAGCCGCCGCCACCCCAATTAGAAGCCCGTTGATATCCGCCACCGCCCCAGCGATTATTCCAGGCCTGGTCACGACGCCAGTCTCCGCCACGGCCACCCCAGCCGCCGCCACCCCAGTTTTGGTGGTGTCCATAACCGTGGTTATAGTATCCTCCACCCCAACCGTGGGCAAAAGCCGATCCGCCGGCTACAGAAAGTGTCGTTATCGCTGCCAGTCCAGTAGCTAACAATTTACCTTTTAACATGTAAAATCCCTCCTATCTGACGAATTTAGAATTAACCAACGTTGAGGTAGAGGACAGTAATTAACTCAATTTAATAACGATTAGTTTGATTTGGAGTGCTCAGAATTCCAAGCTTTATCAGCTTGTTCTTTTTTATCCATATGAGCAGCGTTCCATGCTTTGTCATTTTTTTCAGCCGGGTTCATATGAGCATTGTTCCAAGTTTGATCTGACTTTTGAGCTTCATTTAAAGGGGTGGAAGAAGGATGCTCTGAATTCCACGATTTGTCAGCCTGTTCTTTTTTATCCATATGAGCCGCATTCCAGGCTTTGTCTGTTTTTTCAGCCGGATTCATATGGGCTTTGTTCCATGCTTCATCTTTTTGTTCAGCAGCATCTAATGGAGTAGTTGATTTTGGATGCTCTGAATTCCACGATTTGTCAGCTTGCTCTTTTTTATCCATATGAGCAGCGTTCCAGGCTTTATCTGTTTTTTCAGCCGGATTCATATGGGCAGCATTCCAAGCCTGATCCGATTTTTGAGCTGGTGTTTCCGCCATTACGGAACCCATTAAGGCACCGGATACAACTAAGGTTGCAGCTGCAACATAAGCTTTAAATTTCATTAATTAAACTCCTTTAAACCCCATCCTCCGCCATGCAGCATCGATGGAAAAACTAAGACAATCAACAATAACGGTGCTGCTTGAACCTAGTATCCTCAATTACGCAATCGAAGCTTACTAAGTTTCATTCCTTATAAAACTGATTTTTAAAACGTCACAGTTTTATAAGATTTTGATAAAGACTTGAGACGCAGAAATGTTTTCTTGTTCCCAAGTATTCGAGACTTTTTGCAAAGATTGCAGTCGGAATTGGCTGTCAGGAAGAGCAGCACAGACAAGAGTACGTACTCAGTACTTACCGCAGGAGAGCAGCGTAATGCCCCAACAGACGATCCGACTGCAATCTTTTTAAACAAGCTCTTAAAGCGTAATAATAATTTCTAATTCCCCTTGGCGATTGCGCACATCAACCGTTACCAAATCCGTACTGTCTGCCCGCCTAAAATCCAAATCAACAGAGGCCTGACCCACATGCAAATTATTCACCTGCAAACGATTTAAAAAAGGTGGCAACATGGGTGATTTAATCCGCAAAGTTTTGTTCGGAGCATCAGGAATAATATTCAACATCGATTGAATCAAAGAATACATAGCTGCAGCTGCCCAAGCCTGAGGAGAACAAGCGACAGCATAACGCACTGGAGGATCGCCTTCTTTGCCTTCCTCTTTTCGGAAGCCACAAAACAACTCGGGTAAGCGACGATAATGCATATGTCGAGCGGACTCAAATAAACCCGTAAAAACCTGTGTCACCAAATCAGGCCGATTCATTTCTGCAAAGCCGCGAGCCACTAACGCATTATCATGCGGCCAGATTGTGCCATTATGATAGCTCATTGGATTATAAGCCGTTGCATCCGCACTCAAGGTTCTTATGCCCCAGCCGTTAAACATATCCGGTGCCATCAATCGTTCAACTACTTTTTCAGCTTTATCCTGATAAAAAATACCGCCTTCCAACCCATGCCCCGGGTTTGTTGCAACGACGTCAAATAAGCCTCCTTCTTTATCCATACCCAAAGCGCAATAGTCTAAAGACTCTACCCAAAACTCTTCATTAAATCGGCGACGAAATTCTTGTGCTTCCAACCTTAAACGTTGCCGTAATGCCCTATCGTCCATAATGTTCGACAGATCTGCAAGACGTTGCTTGGCCATATAAACGTAAGCCTGCACTTCAGAAAGCGCGATAGGGGGAACTCCAACAACCCCGGCAGCATTCATAACGCTATCGTGTGAATCCTTCCAACCCTGCTGAAGAATGCCATTTTCACACTTCATACCATAAGTACAATATCCCAACTTATGGCTTTGTAAATTCGTATCAATCCACTCCATTGCTTTTAAAGCATTGGGCCAAAGCTCTATAAGCGTGTCACAATCATTTGTCCATTTGAAATAATCGTACAGGGTAATAATGAACAAAGGGGTTGCATCAACACTGCCATAATAGGGGGTATGGGGAATTTGCTTCAGCCTCGCCAACTCTCCTACCCGTAATTCATGAAGAATTTTACCGGGTTCTTCTTCACGTAACGGATCGTGCTTTACCCCTTGATATTTGGCTAATATTTTTAAAGACTCCCGCCCTATCGATGGATTCAAAATCATCGCAAAGCGAGAGGTAATGAGAGAATCTCGACCAAAGAGGGCAACATACCAAGGGATACCGGCAGCAATATAACTCCCCTCATCGGTATGCGTCATCAACATATTCATATCTTTTTGATTACGAGACATCATTTCGTTAAAGTCGTCGTTATCAGAAAAGAATGTTGTCATGTCCCCATGGAAGCGCCTGCTTCTAAAATTCAGCAAGCTCAATGCTTCATCCATACCAACAACAGAGGCTTCTATATTACCCGAATTCATCATCCTGTCATTAATGATCGTTTGAACTTCATAATTAAATGAAACCGGTTCTCGAGGCTGAAGGATAAAACTGTAAACTACCGTACTTGGATTACCCAGCGTCCTAATGTCAGGTACGAGATCGACAAAACGAATACCCGTTTGCAAATGGCGCCCACTGTCATCTTTATGGGTAAAAATCAAAACAGGCGTTTGACCGCTCGCATCATCTATAAAAGGAGCTCGCGCTGCATGCTCTCTTTCAGGAACAATACTCCGAATTTCAAACATATCTTTAAAATCCGAATCAAATGTAAAGGACAACTCAATCCGTATCGGCTTTGGATAATAATTAATAATCCAATAACGCTCAAACTGTAAACCGTATAAAACCGTTTCCCGTTTAAGCTGAATTGTCTCCGCCGGGAGTTGAAGCGGAAGACCATCTTCGGTAAATGTTTCAAATTCACCATTCGTAAAAACGATGGTCGACATATAGCCTAAATCGGTAGAAGAAAGCAGCGGGATGGGATCCGTATTCTGCAATTTGATTTCAAAGCAGCTTAAAAAGCGAGTATCTAGGTGGTAAAGCCCCATCCCTGAACCATTTTGATACGGAACGTTTCCCTGGGCATCGTCCACCAAATAAAGGTGGTTATGTTTAATGGTTCTATTCCGGGAAACAAAATCTTCCGACTGCTTAATTTGCATATGCGCTTCATTCCATGCTAGTCAAACAAGCTCTATTGAAGCACTCAGGCAGGATGGTAAACCATCCCGCCTAGCGCCTCATCCAAGAGAAAAATCAATAAACCAAACACTTCTCTAGTTATGGAGATAAGGGTACAGTGCTACCCAAATTTTGTCCAAGCTTAATATCATCCTTTTTCAGGATAGAAGCTTTTACCAAGCTCTTTGCAGTACCAACAGATACGACTGTTGAAGCAGTATTCGTCGAATGTCTCGTTGATGTGGGAGACACACCCATTGCATCTAATTTGCGATAACCGGCCAAACTCATGGAATTTGCCATCGTATTACGCCGGAGATTAGCATGATTTTTAAATTCAACCTTACTGTCAGACGCTTTTACTAAACGCATCTGTTTAATAGCGTCATCATAAAGTTCCAGATGTTGCTGAGTCATGCGTTCAACAGAGAATCGCTGTTCCGTGACAGTTCGAACCGTCTTTCGATCAAAACGTCGATAATCACGCGCAACTTCAATTAACTCATCAATCGTGGTTCCAATATAACCGGTAACATTTTGCTCAATAATTTCAGGTATAGAACCGTCTTTCAGAGCCAGTACAGGCGTCCCGCAAGCCATTGACTCAATTAAAACCAGACCAAAGGGCTCTGCCCATTCAATCGGACACAGCGTCAATGCGGCATTTCTTAAAAATTCAACTTTTTGTTCGTGATTCAACTCACCAATATATTGTACCTGGTCACCATCAACCAAAGGTTCAATTTCTTTTTCATAATAGGCTTTATCAACGCGGTCGATTTTACCGGCTAAAATTATCTTTTTACCGACAGCCTTGGCAATCTTAATAGCACTATGCGGTCCTTTTTCTGGCGACAGACGACCCAAAAAGGCAAAATAGTCTTTATTCGATACTTCAAAGCACGGATCAAATTTAGACAGGTTAATCCCATGGTGGATAGTACCGGCATAATTCAGCTCTGGCCAAAGTACTTGTTGATAATCACTAATCGAAATATAGGGAAGCTGCCTGTTATCCAGGAATAACTCCTTAATTCTCGCCGGAGCGAGGGCATTATGAAGAGTCGTTACAACCGGGACATCCACTAAATCTGCAAAAGGCAAGAATTGAAAGCCCATATGATTATGAATAATATCAAATTCCCCATTACGAGCACGCTTTAATACATCACCCACCATTCCCATCTCATAGGCAATGACATTACAATGTGTTTTATCTTCCTTATGCTCGCCTTCCATCGCTCGCAAGGCAGCCGGACAGGACTCTATCAGGCGAGCACTGGTTTGACTGCCTTTTGCAGCAAACAGTGTTACTTCATGGCCCAAACGAACCATTTCTTCAGTAAGTAGATGAACAACCAACTCAGTTCCGCCATAAGTAGCAGGAGGTACTAGTTCCCACAAGGGAGCAACCTGAGCAATTTTCATGAATCCATCCTTTTTTATATTTAGCCCAATTTCTAAAATACACATCAACATATATGTCTCTTCTTATTAAAAAGAGAGAGCATTTCAAACCACTAAACGAAAGTGCAAAACCGGCACTGACAATAGTGTGTGAGTCGGTATTTCAGTATTTCCTACCTGACCAAATGGCAAAATAGGACTTTTAGCGATTTAACCTCTTGGATAAGCTTAAGAATATCTGAATTTTCTAAAAATAAAAATTCGCCAAGTGTCTATAAAACCAATAGGAACATCGGAAATTCCTTGACGTCCCCGCCTTGAAAAGTTTACTGGGTTAGAAATTGAGTCAACGACTTATGGGTAGGATGCCAATTCATGGATCGTCTGCTTTAACTGCTCGCGGGCAAGCTCTCGATTAGTATCAATTACCATCGCACCCTCTTCAACAGGCTCAAGCTGCCCCAAACAATTCAGTAGCGCTTCTTTATCATTTCGGAAGTACTGTCTAAACACTTTTTTCAATGCCAGTAAGCCTGCCTGATCCCGCTTTAAAAGCGAATGATACAAATATTTTTTGCCCTCTTTCTCCCGAATCGCCATGTCTTTATCTACCAGACGATCTAAAACCGTCTTGACGGTCGTATAGGCCCACTTCTTTTGAGGAGATTTAATTTTTTCCTGCACGTCTCCAACAAAAATTTTTTCGCGCCCATCTCGTTCCAAGTCCCATAACGCATTCAGGATAATGTTTTCCAAGTCGCCTTGTTTCACATCCATGCACATCAATTCCTTAAAAAGCAGCTAATAAAACGGCAACCATCATACGAATGGCCTGCGAGGACGATACCCATCTAAATTATAGCTAGGTCAGAGGATCTAACTTCTTCAGTATAGAAAAAGGAAAAAGCAAAAAGCAATGGCTTGTTTTT